>SL_8KL_010_SEDDRAFT_10001795_pt1 | contig 18494 bp, 11 predicted proteins | sample SodLakKL_010_SED_4_FD_11160 | JGI IMG/M metagenome (IMG submission 11160)
GTGACTTATTTCTAATTTGGCTCATCACCCTGATTCTCCATATCTTTAACTTGAAGCATCTATAAAAATTTTATCCGAACAGTAAAAACTTTTTTCTACTAACTACAATGACAGACGAGAGAAATTAGATGAGAACTCAACGAAAGAAAAATAAGACAGTATATTATCACTATTCGCAAAAAGATAGATATGAAAGGGATTTACTTTCTACTGTTAAAGTTAAAGGAACCGCTCAATAAAAATGTTGGAGCACTAGGTGAGATAGGATTCGAAAGAGGAAATTACACATATGTAGGTTCAGCACAGAATGGTCTAGAAGGGAGGATTTCAAGACATTTGAAATCAGATAAGAGTAAACATTGGCATATAGATCATCTTTTAGAGGACGCAGAGATTAAAGAAGTATTGGCGTTTGAGATGGATAAAGAAATGGAATGTGAATCAGCTAGTTTTCTAGAAAAAGAATTCAATAAGATCGAAGATTTCGGCTGTTCTGACTGTAATTGCAACTCTCATTTATTTTTCACTCGGAAAAATTTTGAGGAAATAATCAGAAAAATAACCGCTAAAATAGGTAAAGAAGCAACCAGATTAAAAGACCTCGATATTCAGTAACTTTTTTATTTGATACCACATTGTAGTTCCTGAATCTTATCGGGCCCGTGGGGTAGCTTGGTCGATCCTTCGGCGTTCGGGACGCCGGTACCCGAATTCAAATTTCGGCGGGCCCATCTTTTTCATTTAATAGTACGTCTACTCAGTAAAATACAGACAATCCATTAAAGACGAAATCAAGTTATGAATTCTTCTTTTTTTTTGAAAGATTACAGATTTTTCTCAACCTCTTGAAGACCACACGCCATCAGGTATTTCATCATAAATGTTCTGTTCTTCTCTAGAATGTTCCTCTTTTTTAGTCTCAGATCGTATTTTTTCAATAATTTTGTCCTTCTCAAAGAGCCAATAATGTATTCGCCACTCTCTACCATCATACAGAGTGGTCTCTTCTCTTTCCGTTGTCAATAGCCCCGCATCTTCAAGCATGTAGAAAACGTCTCTGTCTTCCTGCTCCAGGATATTATCGATTATCCTGTCGTTGAAACCGAAAAAGTTCAGAACATGTTCTGCCATCATCTGTGCAGCGCTGGTTTCCATACCTTTTTCATCTATGCTGTTCTTTATCGCAGTAGTAAGCTCATCGACCTTTATTAATTCTAATGATCCTCCTTCAAATCGATACGGTCTATTGTCTTCTACATCAGCCATAATTATAATTCCTCTCTGTTTTTCTATAAGTTATTTTGGTGAACATGGTATAAATAATTTTTGTCCGGACCGCTCAAAATTAATGAAAAGTATTAAATTGGGTGCCAATATCCACATTAATTCAACATCAATCGAACAATCTATTGATCATCCATTTTTCATCAAATTCTACAAGATCATCGTAATCTTCGCCGGTACCAACGAAAAGCATAGGTTTACCCACCGCATGACCTATCGAGAGTGCGGCTCCACCTTTAGCATCTGCATCTATTTTTGTCAATACGACTCCATCTATACCCACGGATTTTTCGAACTCTTTTGCTTGTTCAACGGCATCGCTTCCGGCTAATGCATCGCCCACAAAGATGATCATGTCGGGTTCTGCTACTCTCTTTATCTTCTCCATTTCATTCATCAGATTCTTGTTCGTCTGCATCCTTCCAGCAGTGTCTATGAGGACAATTTCTTTTCCCCTCGCTTCAGCATGTTCCAATGCATCATAAGCTACTGCCGCAGGATCACTTCCTTTCGAATGTTTGATGACTTTTAGGCCTAAATTATTACCATGTTCTTGTATCTGTTCGAGTGCGCCTGCTCTAAAAGTGTCGGAAGCCGCCAATACACAACTAAATCCTTGATCCTGTAGTCTCTGTGCTATCTTGGCTATAGTTGTAGTTTTGCCTGTACCGTTAACACCTACAAACATTATAGAAAAAGGCTTTTCTCCTTTCTCAACTTTTTCATCGAAGTCGATCTCCTGTGTTTTTAGTGCTTTCTTGACCGCTTTTTTAAGGCTAGCTTCGACAACGTCTTCTAGCTCATAATTCCGACTTATTTTTTTTCCTATGAGGTCATCTTTGACTTGTTCCTGGATCTCTTCCACCACAGAAAGAGCCACATCAGCCTCTAAAAGAGAAACTTTCAAGTCCCAAAGAATGTCTTCTATCTTACTTTCTTTTATCTTTGAACCCCAGCCGTCAACAAATGCTTCTTCTGGCTCCCCTTCTATCTCCTCTTTACTAGATTTGGTAAGACCTGATAGTTTATTCTTTAGTTTTTCGAACATATTTTCTCTCGATCAAAAATTTGATCTATTGGAAGACTTGTCCTCCACCTTGAGCTTGCTGCTGTTGTTTTTGCAGTTCCTGGTATTCCTCTCTCAATTCCTGTTCCAATTCTTGGGCATTTTCTGTCATTGTTTCTATCTGTTCTTCAAGTTCCTTTTTATTTTCATTGATCTTGTCCTTCTTTCTCTCTATGATATCTATAGCTTCGTCTATCTTTCTTTCCGCAGATAGACCAGCACCCAGCCCGATAAGAACTTCATCATTATCACTAATCTTAGAATGCACGTACGAGTTAGCTCCGATGGGAACCATTATTTTAGTGCCTTCTTCTTCTTCCTCGTATTTCTTCATGGTTTCTTTTGCTTCGTTGTGCTCTTCGAGGAGATCATCGATCATAACTTTTTGTTCTTGCAAAAGTTCGATATGCGATCTCATCTGTTCAAGCCTGTTCGCCTTCTGCTGTAATTCCATCTGATTAACCATTATTATTCATTCCTCCGCTTCTATTTTCTCTTGTATAAGATCATCTTCTACTTCATCCTCATCTACTTCTTCAGTATCGTAAATCTTGATGTTTGTTCTTTTGACTCGGTGCTTGCTACCAAATAGGGAATATATTTTTTCTATGGCCTCTTCTTCATTTTCGCTGATCACTTCCTTTGAAAAACGCTGCCATTCGCCTTTCTTTTTGCCCATTCTGAATTTTCCCATCACTTTGTGTACTTTCATCATCTTTCACCTTGAATGTTTTGAGGATTGATTATGTGCTGATAAGGATGAGGGGTATTAAAAATTAACCCTGTTGTTCCTCTTGGTCGTTGAGGGAAAAATAATATATAGGTTTTTTAAAGTGGTAGATATGAGGGATAGGTTGGTCTTTGGAAAAGAAAGCAAAAAAGAAAGATTGGCATTCCAGATAGTGGGCGGTCTTTTATTGGCCTTCCTATGGCTATTTACCCTGTTAGGTGTTTTAGAATTCACCATACCACTATTCGTTTTCCTATTGGTCTTTACAGCCGTCTATCTCCTATCGTTGCTTGTGAAAGCGCGTCATAAAGGAGTCGCTACCGATACAGATTCTAAAACTAGTCCTGACAGGTACGGAAAATCCTATTGAGTAATCCATCATATCGTATTAATTTTGATCTGCTCTTTCAACAACAACACATATATACCATGTCTTCTTAAAATTCCAGTAGTCGCGGGTTTTGTACCCGCCGGAGATGTGCCCAGAGTTCGGGTGAATCCATAAACAGGAATTACGTGATATCATGGCAGAAGATGTTGTTGGCGAAGAAGAAGAGGAACAGATGGAAACATACCCTAGTATGTACAAATACATAGAGAAGGCATGGGAACAACCTAAAGAAGGTTATCTCAAAGAACTCCAAAGAAAAAGATTAAAACAGTGGAGAAAAGACGATAATTTTAAGAGGATCGAAAGACCTACTAGACTTGATAGAGCTCGAAAATTAGGCTACAAAGCTAAACCAGGTTTTGTTTTAGCTCGAGCAAAGGTCAGAAGGGGAAACCTTAGGAGGAAAAGACCTAGAGCGGGTAGAGGACCAAAAAGGATGGGTGTAAAGAAGATAACGCCCAAGAAGAATCTACAGTGGATTGCCGAAGAAAGAACTTCAAGGCGCTACCCCAATCTAAGAGTTCTAAACTCTTATTGGGTCGGTGAAGACGGTCGGAGGAAATACTTTGAAGTGATAATGGTTGATCCGAATCATCCTTCCATAAAAAACGATTCGGATATAAATTGGATTTGCGAGAAAAATCAGAAGGGAAGGGTCTTCCATGGAAAGACTTCTGCTGGTCAAAAGGCTAGAGGGTTAAGAAGTAAAGGTAAAGGTTCTGAAAAATCTAGACCCTCACAAGAAAAGACGAGTAGCTAGTCACTCTCAATAATCCAAATCTTCGAAATCTGTAAACGGTTCTTCCTGAGCGTTTTTCGGATTTTCTATATATTCTATATCTTCTTCTTTTATATCATCCATAGGATGATCCTCTTTTAAGGCTTCCTTAATCCTTTCTTTCAATTCATCTAGATTTTCACCTTTCAGTGCAGAGATTTTTAATCTATCGGAATCAGTTCTTTTTAGGTCTGATTTGTTTTCAATCTCGATGAATTTCACCTCTGGAAGTTCTTCCCTTATCTCTCTACAAAGTTCTTCCTGTTGTTCCATAGGATAACCACAGGTTTCGGTTGGATCGAAAATAAATATTATAAGGTCCGCTAAACTCTCTAAAGCTTTGACTGCCTGCATCTCGATGTCATTTCTTTCTTCCCTAGGTCTATCGAGCATACCAGGTGTGTCGAGAAGCTGACATTTTCTGTACCCTAGAAAGAAATGTCCTATTCCTACTTCTCTTGTAGTAAAAGGATATACATCGATTTTTGGTTTCCCACTAGAGATCTGAGAAACGAGTTCCGATTTACCAACGTTGGGATAACCAGCTACTGCTACAGTAGGATATTCCGGCCTAATATCGGGTAAAGAATTGAGTTTTCTTCTAGCGTCTTTCAAAAATTCTAAGTTTCCGTCGACCTGCTTTAGGAAGGAGTCGGTCCTAGCATAGGCCTGATTCATGACTTTTTCTATCTCCTCTTCCTCATCTTTAGATACGACTTCTCTAGCAGCCTCCATCAAGGTTCTTTTTGCTCTCCTTTTCGCCCAATTTATCGCTCCTAAAGATTTTTTGAGTTCGTCGATCCCTATAGTTATATCGATTATTTCATAATAAAAATAGGGTAAAGTCTCCATAGTTGGAAACTCCTCCTCATACCTTCCTATAGTATCTTCTATTATATGGGCTACTGTATTAAGTTTCACCGAAGCCGTCTTCTTTTTCCTCTCAACTCTATCTTTTCCTTCTTTTGTCTTTTTAGATGCACGACCGAAAGCTTTATCGAGTATCTGTTCTGCATTCATCACAGGTGAAATATTAAAGTCCATGAAGTCGTAATTGTGTAGGGGGATGAATAAGGTTATCGGTTGGTCTTAGCTACACAAGTTAAAAGGAAATAGTTAAAAAGGAGTAGGTTTTACCATCCTCTAGGTGCTCCAAATGGAAGAAGGAGATCTTATCTACGTGGATTACGATGTATGGGTAATGCCTGATGACGAAGAGGAAGAACCTACTCTCTTCGATACTACCGATGAAGAAAAAGCAAAAGAGGAAGAGATATTCGATGAAGAATCAGAGTATGGTGCTCGCCCGGTAGTCATCGGTATGGAGAACATAGCGGAAGGTTTTACAGAAGCTTTGAAAGAATCAGAGATTGGAGAGGAAAACTCTGTAGAAGTTCCACCAGAAAAAGGCATAGGTAACAGAGATCCGGGAAAGATAGAGCTCTACAGCAGGCGGGAGATGGATAGGAGAGACATTGAACCTGTAGAAGGAAAACAGGTTGAGATAGACAATCGAAGAGGTCGGATCATCCAAGCTACAGCGGGAAGGGTAAGAATAGATTTCAACCATCCCTTAGCTGGTAAAACCCTAAAATACGACTTTAAGATCGTTGACAAACCCGAAAGTAAGGAAGAGATCGCTGAGGGAATACTCGAGATGGACTATCAGAAACTTGACTATGAAATCGAAGAGACTGAAGATGGGTTAGATATCATACTGCCAGAACAGTGTAAATACGATCAAAACTGGTTTGTTGCCAAGTACAGGATAGTTGGCGATCTGAGAGAACATCTCGATGCGAAGAAAATCCGCTTCATCGAAGAATACGTTGAAAAAGAGGAAGAAGATATAGAAGAAGAATTTGAAGAACTAGAAGAGGAAGCTGAAGNNGANATGGAAGAGGACATTGAAAAAGAAGAGGAAGAAGCGGCAGAAGAAGAATCTGATGAAGAGTAACCAAATTTGTGTTAAAAACATTTCTTTATTAGTACTAACTAACAAAGGATAGTTGTAACCTTATGGCAATAAAATTCAATTTCAAAGAATGGATAATGCTTTACATCCTAGTAGGCGTTTTCGTCGCCATAACAGCCTACCTTATAACTTTCTTTTTTGATATCTCTGGTTCCGTTGTTGTAACACTTTCGTTAGTCGTGATATTTTTGATATTCAAACTTTACCAATATAATAAGGGCGATGGAGATGAAGAAGCTGATTATATGGGTGAGGATGGAAAGATGAACTGAAAATACTCTAGATTTATAATTTTTCGACTCTNAATCGTTCTTCTTTCCTTTGACATCATTAAGATCGTAATTTCCATATTCCTGTATCTCTTTTTTCTGTTTGATAAGATAGTAGGGGAGTGTGAAAACCATTCACATATCTAAAATCAAAATTTCTAATATTGTGTTCTAATGATATTACTATTAAACTTTTTCCTATGACGTTCAAGCTCTTTCTTTCTTACATAATGTAACATCTCTTGTTTTAGCGCTTGGTTTAGAACCTTACAAGACATCATGACATCATTTCCCTTATGAACAACCCTATTTGCACCTGTTTTGAGTGCTTTCAAAACGATCTTTTTAGTCCTTTTTTCAGTGAAAAAGATAAAGGGCATTTCCATTTCCTTCTCTCCTCTAACTTTTTTCAAAAATTCAATACTATCCATCTCAGACATCTGGTAATCTGAAACGATTACGTCAAAATTTTCTTTTTCTAAAATTTTTAAAGCCATGCTCGAAGAGGATGCAGAAATCACATCAATACTCTTGCTTTCTTTCTCAAGTACCATCTTCACCCGATCCAAGATATCAGGATCATCATTCACTAGCAATAATTTCTTTGTAAATTCAAATTCCATGTTTCTGCCTCCATATATGTATTTTACATTAGATTCAGATTTTTCATATCAAGATAAATATTGAAAATAAAAAAAGAGGTTTTTTGGTTTCACTAGTATTGTACATAAACTCACTCTCCTACGGTTCTTTTTTGTAGTAAATCGCTATAGCTATTACTGCACCGAGTACTAACAGTATGGTTGTAAATCCTTGGATATCCCACCATTCATCTTCTTCTACTGTTACAGTAACTGAATCAAAGGTGTCTTCGCTTGCAACTTCAAGGTCGTAATCACCTTCGTCTTCAGTTTCCCATTCGAATTCACCATTATACTCTTCGCCTGCATCAAGTGTAATTTCCATTGAATCTTCTTCAGTATCATCTACGCTGAAGACTATCTCCTGCGTACCTTCAAGCTCTCCTGTGTTTTCGACCGTGAAGTCTATTGTTACTGTGTCACCTTCTTCCACTTCGTCGTCGTAGTCTGTGATCTCGACTTCGAAGTATGCAGGCTCTAGTTCTTCTTCGAACACGGCTGTTATCTCTTTGTCCTCGTCCATTGTAATGGTGATCTCTTCTTCGGTATCTTCATAATCTCCTGTCCATTCGACGAACTTCCAACCTTCGGCAGGTACTGCCGTCAATTTAACCTCAGTCCCGTCTTCATAGTATCCATGATCCGGATAAATCGCTCCTTCTCCTTCGACATCAGTAGTTAGCTCGTATACTGCAGGGTTCACTATTACCGATATCTTATCTGTGTCGCTATTCCCATCGGCATCGCTCACTTTTAATTCGATGTCGTAAGTACCTGTGTATGGGAAATAATAATCGGCAGTTTCTCCATAGAGTTTTTCTTCATATCCCTCTGCTTCACCTGCGACTCCTTCAATGCTCCATGTCCAATTAACGACTTCTACGTTGTCCATTGAGCCCGACCCATCAAAAATGAATTCATCACCAAGTCGGATCTGATCAGATATACCAGCATCTGCTATTGGATCTTCTGTATCGATAGCATAAATCTCTATAGTATCTGTATCATAGTTTTCTGCCTCATCATATACTATCAACTCAACTTCATAGTCCAAGGCATATTCTAGAGTATATTCTACTGTCTCTCCATATTTAACCGTCTCTTCTCCCATTGGGTCCTGTATAGTCCATTTGTATTCGGTAATTCCAATGTTGTCTTCAGAAGCTGTTCCGTCCAATACTATTTCATCACCTTGTTTTGCTTCAAAGTCTTCTCCTGCTTCGGCTATAGGGTCAATCACGTCTTCCCAATAGAACTTGTGGCCTTGAATATCAGTCATCTCTGCAATATTGGCCTCGATGTGCCAAGCAAAGTCTCCGATATCATCCCAATCCTCTGAATTTGAAGGATTATCCCAATTGATATATCCTCCATCTTCAACATAAGGTTCACTAACTCCAAATGGATAGTATCCGTCCCCATAGTCATCAAAGTTCATCAATATCCAGTATTCGTTCTCTTCAATTTCCAAAGCTTCCTCAAGTTCCAATTCTACCCAACCTGCACCAGTGGGTTCATATTCTTCTGAGGTAGCTACTATTTCATCTACTGCATCGTCTTCTATAGTTGCAACTTTTCCTTGAGCCCAGTCACCTGCTGCTTCCCAATCGTAATATGCAATCTCAGTGATAAATTCTCCTGCTCTATCTTCTACATCGAGTCGGATTCCTCCATACCAAGTTGTAGGAGATGTAAGACCTAGGGCATTATCTGCTTCTGATCTATGTTCATGGTCGTATAACCATTCCCATTCTTCATCGATAATTTCAGGCGGACTCATTGTGTTTACCTGGATATTGTAGTCCTCATAGGAAACTACAACATACCATTCATGTTCTTGGGCCATCTCTTCTACTGAAAGAGGCCATTCAACAGAGGTAATACCATCTAATATCCCCTCATTTGAATCAATTAGTTCACCTGTTTCGAGGTCGTAGAATCCTACCCATAGCGGTTCGTCAATTGGTGAGTTTACCTCTGCGGATAATTCTATTACTTCCTCAGAAACTGTTGAGGTGTCTTCTGGTTTTATATCATTCACTTCAGGTAAGGGGGGTTCCATAACGCTATTCTCATTGTATTCTACATTTCCTACTCTATCTACTGTTCTCACTAGGTAATGCCATTCTTCTCCGTCATCAGCCTTGTTTTCATCATGGTAAGCATAAGATTCAGATCCATCAGCTTCTATTTCAGCAATTTGGTGATTCTCTGTCCACTCCTTTGGTTCTTCTTCAGATCTGTACAATCTGTAGTGATCAGCATCTGGCTCTTCAAGACTCACAGGATACTCAGCAGTGATTTCAATGTCATCAATTCTCCAACCTTCTCTGTTTCCTGTAAAGTCATCTATACCAGCAGTCCAGTTCAGATGAATCGATTGGCCTTCGTAATCGGTAAGATTGAAATTGACGTTTTCCCATTCTTCAATCTCATAACCCCATCCTGGTTCGTTACCTAAAGGATTGTTCCTTCCATTATATATAGTGCCATCATAGCCTTCTTCAGGTTCGATTATCTCCCAAGGTCCGTCCGGACCATCAGTAGAAACTCTGAGATTACCGCCATCCCTTAATTCGTCTTCAAATTGATAGAAATCTCTCCAATGATTGAAACTCAATTCAATATTAGGAGACTCCTCAGGTAATTCAATCTCAGGAGATATCAACCAGCTCTGATATGATTCGTAAGCACCATAATCTTCATCTCCGAAGTCCCAAGCAGATTCACCAACCACTGAACCGTGGTCTCTTATATCCCATTCTATGTCTTCTTCAGAGGTAGTACCAGTATTATAACCCTTGTCTTCGGCAACATCGTCATAGAAGAAAACATCTTCTTCTATATAATCAGATACGTAATCATCAGGAGAACTATCCCAAGTTACAATATTTCCTTCTAGAGTCTTTACATATCCATGTTCTTCTTGAGATTCACTATACCAATCTACGGATAGGTTCTCTGCCGGCTCGGAAGGTTCAGTATTTATACTAGCCGTCGCTGTTTTCCATATCGGTTGGGGTTCATAGGTTGAGAACGTCCAGTTTTCTGATATCACGGTTTCATAACCCTCTGTTATTTCTACCTGCCATTTGAAAGTACTATTAGAATCTATAAATCTGAATTGAACCCCATGTCTCTCACCTGATTCTCTATTTAATCTTGTAATGTTTCCTATTTCAGTCCATTCATCTTCTCCTTCTGATTCATAGAGATACCAATCGATGTCTAGATCATACCCACTAGGATCTGTGACTGTCACATTCAACCATGGGGAATGAGTCACAGATTCTTCACCATCATAAGGACTCGGATTTTCATATTCTGGTGGTTGATTGTAATCCACAGATTTTCTTTCAGAGATTAGACTGCTCTCAGGTTCCTCGTCCTCTTCATGGAGTGTTTCCATTGTGAATAAATAGTCATTCGGGAGCACATCCTCATTGGGTTGCCAGCTTTCGAATTCTATTTGATAGCTCTTGCTTGGTTCCAACTCGGGCGTGGTTCCTATGTCAGAATAGACTTCTTGTCCAATATATTCGCCATATATGTTCACGTCATCAATTTGCCAGTACTCGTCACCTGTCAATTCTTCTAGATGGAATTCCCAACCTAGCATCACTTCATTTTCTCCTGCTGCAAATTCTGTTATATCATATTCAACAAGGCCCGACTCGATATCAGATCTAATTTGTTGATAAGTTTCGCCTCCATCAGTGGAAAGCAACAAGTTTCTAGAAGACACACCATCAAATTCTGAGTAGAATTCTAATGAAAGACTTTCGGTTATTTGGCTTGCATCTATTGTGTCGCTCCATAATATGTCATGCTGATTATCATATTCAGGATTTACTTCCATGAAATCCCCATATTCATCTGTCCAAGTGTTTCCTGAACCATCCCTATCTTCTACACTCCATCCAGCAGGTAGTCCATCCGAAAAATCTTCAGACAGTAGATTTTCTTCATCTATCCTCTCAATGATCATCTCTACCTGTGTATCTGTCGGATAATTACCTATATTTGTTACTGTGCCTAGAATCTCTTGTTCGTACTGATAGATCGGATCTTCTGGTGCGTCAATTGAAGTTGCTTCAAAGTTTATTTCGATAGGTGAGACATGGACATTCTTCACACTATAGTCATTTTCTGGATTTTGGTCACCTTCCATATGTGTCGTAATATTTACCGTGTAATCACCTGTATATGACGGAGTCCAATTAGCAAATGTCAGTGTACTCGACTCTCCTTCGTAGAGTGGTGGTTCGGCTCCGAGATCTACTGTTGTTTCCTCAAAATACTCAATTTCTCCAGTTTCCTCATAGGTTATTTCCACCTCGACTGGTATGTCTGTTTGGTTAACATTACCAAAGTTTTCAACTGTAGTTTCCACTGTTTGAGTCTCATTAAACACATCCTCTTGTGGATTGATTATCTTCGTAACTCCGACATCGTGTATATCCTTGACTTCAAAGGACTCTTCCATATAATCATTTTCAGGATTTTCGTCTTCCTCAAGGTCAGCTGTAACATTAATGTAATACTGTCCCTCTTCAGGTGGATTCCATTCTTCGAAGAATATCTCTCTATATTCTCCCTCATCTAAATCAACGTATTCTGTTCCGGACCATTCTTGTTCATTATCATCAGTCCCAATTTCATAATTAACAGGTACTTGTTCTTCATCTTCTTCTCCAAAATTGGCCACTTCTGCTCTAATATCTATGGTTTCATTTGGCATTACTGCTCTTTCTGTAGGAGTAATGATTTGTCTCACACCGGTGTCTCGCTCATAAGGAAGAAGCATCCAATGGTCTACCCAAGGATAATTGTCTTGATTGTCATCGCCAGAAATATCGTAAGGTTCTTCTCCAATACCATCTCCCCTATGAGTTAGTTCATAATCAGACCAATAGTTACCGCCTTGGCCTTCTTCAGCTGGGTCACCATTATCCCAAGAATTCTCTCCGTCGTCATGGCCTTGAATAGAATTTTCAAAGAACAAATTGTGATAAATCAAATTATTTTCGCTCCCTTCAAGATATAGTCCGTATTCATTGTTCTCTAGAGTGTTATCTACGAATTCATTGTCGTTAGATTCGGCAGCATACATACCATACCATTCGTTCTCTGAGAGGGTATTACTCAGGAACTCATTGTTATGAGATTCGAAAATACGAATACCATAAGCCCAATTGTTCTTAACTGAGTTATCTTCTATGATGTTGTTATCAGAGAAACCAATTAAGATGCCTATGTCCCCAGCGCTTATCTCTTGGTTTTCCACCGTAACCTCTGTGCTGTTAGCTAGTATAACCTGCCCTGCTTCAGTAGGGATAGTTCCACCGTCTTCATTACTCCAATAATAAACTGGATCTCCATCGACAGTATTTGATGTACCTATTTTGTGAGTGTCCCAGTATTCTATAAGATTTCCAACTATTGAGATGCTGTTCTCTTCAATGTTATTATCTTCTAAAATATTATGAGGGGCTTCCTCCATGAAAATACCATACTCATCATTATCACTAATTGTATTATTCACGACAGTATTACTCGGAGATTCATACAACTCAATTCCGTGGTTAGAATTTTGGGATACTGTATTATCGACGAAGGTATTATTGTAAGGTTGATCTCCCATGCCTTGCCAAGCACGTATTCCAGACCAACCACTATTCAACACTACGTTATTTTCAATAGTGTTCCTACTCGGTCCGTACATAACTACAATACCTTCCCAATCGTTATCTGAAACAGTGTTATTTTCAAGGTGGTTTTCATATGATTCACGAGCTATTTGAATTCCAGAGTAACGATGACCCGTAGCTGTATTGTTAGTCACGACAGTGTTGTTGACATGGTTAAGTCGGATACCTCTATGTCCTCGCTGACGTAGATAATCCTGATCTGCTATTACTGTATTATTTTCAACTGTATTGAAGTTAGTTTCATGAAGGTTTATCTGGAAGTAATTGTTCACTAAATGATTGTCCTTGATAATGTTGTATCCAGCTCTCTCCCTAGGCACTAGACCTCCATAAACTTCAATTCCCGAACTATCACTGTCTTCTACAGTATTCTCTCGGATTATAGTATCTCTAGAGTTCCAAAGAAGAATACCGTCACCATCATTATCTCTAACTGTGTTACTCATGATTGTATTATTATCGGCGTGATCTAGTCTGATACCTTGAGCACCGTTATGGTTTACAATATTGTCCACTACTGTGTTTTCATTGGAATCATGAACCAATATACCCCAGTCTTCGTTATTCTCAACTACATTCTCTTCAATAACGTTATCGTGAGATTCTTGTACATAAATACCATTGTTCTCATTGGAAGAAGCCGTGTTATTAACGATCATACCATTTGTCACGTTGTAAAGATGAACCCCTGTATTCCAGTGATATTGAACATCATTATGACTTGCTCCATACAAATAATTGTCTCTCACTTCGAAATTATGGGTAGTATTTCCTATGAATATACCGAATCCAAACTTATAGCCATCTATTTCATAACCCCCTATTATGTACGGGTTATCTTCACTTCCATCACCAGGCCAATCCTCTTCATCGGCTTGATCTGCGAAGTCTTCATCTGAATCAATCCTTATAGGCTCCCTTTTCTCGTATTCGCCATCTATATCCGGTTTATCGAAAATTCTATTCCTTTCTTTTGTATCATCAACGTTCAATTCTACACAATCTTCTAAGTTATTCATGTCAGGGAATTTGATGTCTTCCTGAGATAAATAGTCAAATTCGTTGGAGTCCCCATCTTCAATAGTATTACTTTGAGAAGAACTCTGGAAATTGTTCTCATAATCATCAGGGTGTCCAGGGTCTTCATCTTGGTACCACGCTGTTATCTCCGCTCCGTGCTCTACATACAATGCACCGTCTTCCTTCTCTTCTGTCGTATGAATGTTTCCTTTAAATACACCCTGAATGTCTTCCTCTTCTAAAATCACGTCTTCCTCGTCTATAATTTCCCCATTCACTTCACTTGTTAGGTTTACCGTATATGTCATTTCACCTCTAAGATCATAATCCTCTAATGTTATCTCGACAGTATCATCACCTGAATATTCTTCTTTGTTCAAACTTATTTCTCCGTACTTATCGGGTAATCGAGTGGGTGAATTATACACCGTTAACGCATAGTCTTGGTTAGGATCCCCATCTTGATTTCCATCTTCAGGAATATTTGTACCTTTCACTCTAATATCCCACGAAAGATCTTCATACTTTTCTGGTGGTATAAAAACATTCAATACATTGTTAGTATCGTCCCAACCATCACCTGAATCATCAAAATCAAAAAACCTACCTTCCAAAGGTTGTCCATCAGGATGAGGATGCGTGAAACCATCATCACTTTCACCATCTCCTGTCAAGTCAAAGGCATTACCCCGATATATTTCACCACTAGGGCTCACTACTTCAAGATCTAAATTATTCTGCAATTGATGCCAAGCTCCGGGACTTCCTGGTGGATCGGACCAATGTAGTGTTATCTTTAATGGTTCGTCCGGATCTTCCCAGTTCACCGAGTACTCCTCAATATCTCCCGTTTCCAATAGTATGTCCTGGTCTTCTCTTGGAGAAACCCCAATACCTTCAGGGTGTTCTAATTTAGAAATGTCTATATGACCCCATCCTTGATCCTGGTTAGGAATAGGACCTCTATTGTCTTCTGACAAGTCTGAGTCTAATGGCTCGGCAGTATTTATCATTAGAGCTTTTACCATTGCTGGGCTAGGTCTCTCACCGAACTTCTCTTCATACCATTCCACAATGATTGAAGCTGCACCAGCAGCATCCGGATTACTGAAAGAAGTACCAGAAGACCATCCATAGGTAGGTTCATCTGTTACCGGAGGGCCAACTTGAGACATCACATCCCAACCAGGTGAGACAACGTCAGGTTTTACCCTAGCATCAAAAGTAAATCCTTTTGAACTACCTTCAGCCATATCCTCAGCATTATTGGTATCTTCACCGCCGTATTCAGAACCATCTGGCATATAACTATGTGTTGCACCTACAGTTATCACGTTTTTAGCATTGCCTGGACTTCCTGTTGACATATCACCGCGTGCTCCATCATTACCTGCAGAGGCAGTAATTACAATGGGTTCGTTTTCATCTGTTTCTCTGTTTGCGTCTCTAACAGCACTGTCGAAGTCCTCATCTGATTCGGTATAGTCTCCGTCTGTAGAAGCTCCCCACGAATTCATATGGATGTAAGCTTCTCCATCAGTCTGTTGCATTGGTTTTTCGACAATTTCGAAATAATCCTCTGGGCCTATGAATCCACCTGCATCGCTAAATATCTTAGTTGCAAAAAGTTCTGATTCTGGTGCTTGGCCCTGCCCCATGTAGTAAGGAGCCCAACCGGGATACTCTGCACCAGTTCCATGGTAAGTATCGCCCGCTGTTATACCAGCTACGAAGGTTCCATGGTACATTCCGTCGCCCCAATAATCTTCATCTTCACCGAAACCATATCCTCCGATTACTCTATCAGTAAAATCAGGATGTCCTGCACTACCTACTTCGCCAGTCCCGAGCCCAGTATCAGCTACGACCTGAGTTACATCTTCTCCAGTGTAACCTAACTGATTCATATATGAACCATATTCTCCATGTTTTCTGTAAGGTGTATCTGGATCTCCTTCACGATGTTGATTATTGGAAAAATCTGATTCGCTCCACTCGTATTCGTCATCCATGAACCAAAGGCCTCCTCCTACTGTCTGAGTATCTGTTTCTGCGTGTAATTCAGGTTCTACGTGAGGACTAATATAAAGAACCTCTTCTTTTTCAGATAATTCTTCAATCCTTTCTATTGAATGTACCTCTATTAGTTTTCTTTCAGTTCCATCCAACTTGATTTCTGAGGATAATACTTCCTCTCCAATCTCTTTTTCCGGAATCATTCTTACATTTAACTCGGTGGGTAGTTTTTCTTTGTTTTCTTCAATATTAGGATGAATCTTCCATTCTGATCTATAAGGGACCACGTTGTCTACATAATCAAGTTCCATTATGTCCTTTGCGAGATCTGTTTCCATACGAACCCTATAGGCATAATTTGGTGTATAGTCGAGAATATCCACTCCTTGACCTTCAAGGTTGGTTCTCCATTCGGGATTGATTGGTCCTATCAATTGTATTATCCAGAAAGATTCTCCATCAGGTAACTCACTAGAGGAATGTATATCTACATCACCTTCATTCTGATCATCTAGATCGATTGTTTCACCATTAACATGTATAACTCCACGATTTTCAAGTCTGTTTATCTGCAAATCTACTTCCTCTAGCTCATTTACTGAGTACTCACCTACATCTATCAAGGCAAAATTTCCGTACCTGTCAACGATTTCTAGATCCATTTCGTTCAGTAACGATATTTTTTCTCTGTCTACATTTTCCGCCAAAACAATATTACTTGTATCACTATCTAATTCCTCGTCGGAAACAAATGCTCCCGCAGCGACTGTCATCACTGAAATCACCAGTAGCATCGTACTCCAAAAGACCAAAAACTTATACATTTTGTCTTTTTCCATATTTTTTCCTCTTTCTTTTCGGATTTTCTATCCTCCGTTTGAGGAGGTGTTGAGGTCCAATCTAATCAAAAGATATAAATCCCTCCTAGAAAATTTTCTATTTGAATTAAGAATGGGATATAATTTGTACTTTGGTAAGGGAGAAAAAAATGCATTATTCCACCGGGAGATATAAGATTCTAATACATCTCAAAAATCAAGGACTTCTAAGTAATGAATCTTTGGTGGACGAAAGAGCTCCATATAGCCTTTGTCAAGATGGTATCGCCAAGGCAGTTAATCTATCTATATATAGGACCAGCAAGTTGTTGAGAGAGCTAGCTAAAGAAGGTTTAATTAAAGTAGATTCTAGCCACATTAAAGGGTCAAAAAGAAAAAGAAAGGTTTATTCGCTCACACCTAAAGGTGAAAATAAGGCAAAAAATATTATAGAAAAACTTGAAGAAACAAAAGTTACCGTCAAGACTAAGTCAAATAGGTCCAAAATTAAACTTAAACACATCGATTCTCATATTCACTCCAAAAACCCTCTTTTATTTACTCTTAACAATATTAAAGAGAATAATGTCATCAATCTTAATGAATTTGAAGAAAAACCCGAGGAGATTTTTTCAGGTAGAAGAGATGAACTTCAATTCCTTAAAAAGAGATTAGAGAAAGTTAATAAAAATGATTTCTGCTCTTCAGCCATTTTGATTAAAGGTAAAGCAGGTATCGGTAAAACCAAACTTGTGAATGAATTTAAAGATTATGCAATATCAGAGGGATTTGATTTTTTAACGGGCAAAGGGCATTATAATATTTCGGAGCCGTACCTCCCCTTCAAAGAAGCATTTGATAAATTCCAAAAATCAAATAATACTGACCCAATGAAATTCACATACACAAAAGAGAAAAAGAAAGATTGGAGAGATGAGAACGAAGTAAAAACTATCCGAAATTTGATCTTATCGGAGACCACTGAAAACATAAAGTCATTGGCTGAAGAATATCCTATGGTGATATTTATTGATGATTTACAATGGGTTGACAAGGCCTCATTGAAGCTCATTCATTACCTTACAGAGAAATTAGAAAATGCACCACTATTATTAATAGTAGCATATCGATCCGAAAATGTCGATCATAACGATTTTTTGAATGAAGTCCTTCAAAGAATGAATAGACAGGATTTATATGATGAATTGGAACTTAACCCATTGATTTGGGAGGATACAAGGGAAATAGTTCAAAGGCTCATAGGTAGGATAGATGTCCCAAAGAATTTCATCGAAATTATACACAAGACCTCAGAAGGTAATCCTCTTTTTTTAAAAGAGTTGGTCATACAGATGTTAGATGACGGTACTGTTGACCCAAAGGGCAATAAATATCCTTTAGAAACAGATAAAATCGATCTTCCCGAGGTAGTTGATGATATAATAGGAAGGAGAATAAAAAATCTAGACGAAGAGAATCTACGGATACTAAAGATGGGAAGTATAATAGGTGAAGAAGTACGTTTTGAGTTATTAGATTTCGTTACAGATATTGATACCCTAAATCTTTTAGAATATGTAGATATACTAACGGAAACTGGTTTGTGGGATAACGAACCTGGTAAAGATGTATTTTACTTTACTCATGGGTTGATACAGCATTCTGTATATAAAAGCATTCCTGGACATCTGAGAAAAGAACTTCATAAACGTGTTGGTGACTCTATAGAAGAATTATTTGAAGACGATATTGAAGGCCATTATTCTGATCTCGGATTTCACTATAAGCGAGCAGA
>SL_8KL_010_SEDDRAFT_10001796_pt1 | contig 18493 bp, 16 predicted proteins | sample SodLakKL_010_SED_4_FD_11160 | JGI IMG/M metagenome (IMG submission 11160)
TGCCTTTTTGGGATCAACCTCGCGGTGCATCTATTTTTTCCCACCTGCATGATCCGGTGATAAGAAGCGTTCCTCCCTGTCTCAGGATCTTTGATGACTGCCACGGTCGCGGTTCCGTATCGACCGCCGTCACCTGGAAGATGGTGTAACATAGGTAGCATATCCAAGTCTACCTCCTCGTCCTTCAATACGACTTCTTGGCAGGGTGCCTTAGACACCATCTCACATGGAGTAGGATCACGCAGGGCGTCGACAAGTTTAGGCAGCAGCATCTTTTTCTCGGTGCCCATGCTCTCGGCGATCAGGTCCCTGTCCGAGGTGATCCCGCCGAAAACAGGGAATGAAAATCCCTTCACATCTTCAAATATGGTCGGTTTTTCCCCAAGAGAATTCATCACATTAGCCAATTCGTATTTATGGCTGACTTCCTTATCGATGCGTATCAATTCACCTTTATCCTCAAGCTTATCTAAAAACGGTCTGAGATGCATTTTTTTCTTCACACTCCTCTAAACACCTCAAAGAGACCTCTCCCTTTTGGAGGGGAGGAATTGAGGTTTTTTCAGCTGAACAATCCTTTACCATAACATACCAACTCCACGTCTTTGATACTCACGCTTTTACCATTATCCAAAACGACTCTTGAACCTTTACAGTGAACGCCTTTCACGCGGTGTTCTTTGCTTTCGTACCGGACAAGATCGTTCGGTTGCAGGTCGTACCTTTGCTTCCGTATGGATCTTCCGTATCTCTTTCGGGTGATCTGTAAAGAACGGTTGTTACGCCTGACCTGTTCTGATGTGATGTGCTTGCAGCGTTCCATATCATCCGTGCCTTCTGCTATCACGAAAGCATCGTTGATGTGAGATTTTTCGATATCCATATCCGTTCGGTTCTTCTTGGTGATATGGCCATAAGTTGGCTCTGCGTCGAGTTCGTCCACTAATTTCCACCTTACCTGATTCATGAAGGCCGTTTCCTTCAACGTCTCTTTTGCTCGTTCCTGCACTTCAGGATGGCCGAATTCTTCTGCCGTTTGGTCACCTTTTTCCTGGTTGCAATCGGGACATGATATAGTAAGGTTGTCCACTCTATCGGTACCGCCCCGTGACTTTGGTACGATATGCTCAACTTCTAACGGTACGTCCTCGTCACCACAGTACACACACTGGTAGTCAAACTTTTCCAGCAGATAGTGTTTGACGTTGTAGCCGTACAGGGTACCGTGCTGGTACTCGATGCCTTCGATCTCCGGGTTCCGCATCTTCTGCTGGTCGAATTTTGCGACTTCAATAACCGTTTCCGTTATGGGAAACAGCTCTTTAAGTTTCTCGGTCAACCTAACGTTGCTGTCAAGTTTGTGTTCTACCGATGGTGCCAGCCAACCGTCCTCTGTTTTTGGGTTGTCAAATCTTGGTTTTCGGTACCATAGTCGATTTCTTCTGTTTCTCCGGTACTTGCTCCTCCGTAGCATCTTCCGAGGTATATCCGTTCTGTGTCTCACTTCGGCACCGAACACTTCTCTTTCATTTTCTTTATCAACTATAGAAATTCCCGTTTGCTCGTATCCGGGGTCTTTTCCAAGTTTTAGCGGCTGTTTGTTCTCTCCTGTCGCGTACTTTAGCTGTATGGAAAAAGGTTTTCTACATACGACTTCTGCTTTGTCTTGGTCCAGCAGGCGTCGGGCTTTACCTGGCGTCGTGGGCATCAAAGGTTCTCCACGCATGTTTAAAACAGGTACCCTCGGGTCCTGTTCAGTCTTGCCAGACTGTCGGTCCACATCGGAGCCGTTATCAGCCAGTACTTTGCGGTCGCCACTGAGAGTTACCTCTCTGTTTAGGCCGCCGCTTGCAGAGCGGGGGGCTTGTGGAGCACCCCAGGGTGCGTTCTTTAACTCTACTGATAACTTCTGCATCTTCGATGCCTCCTAATCAACCAGTTGCCGTCGGACCTCACGGTCCAAGCCCCGTCCTTCAGGGCGGGGTAGTTGACACTCCTATCTTCGTCCGCAGTACCCTGAATCCTTTATCTTCGATAGCTTTAGCCACTTTCTCCTGAAGTTCTTTACCGGGAGTGAGTGCCACCATGTAGCCTCCCAGGCCGCCGCCGGTCATCTTCGCTCCCACGGCTCCCGCGGAGCGTGCGGTCTCAACCAGCATGTCTAGGTCCTCATCGGAAACCTCTATATCCTGGAGTAGTGAATGATCGGTGTTCATCAGCTCTCCAACTTTTTCGATATCATTTCTCTCTAACGCATCCCGTGCATCATGTGCCAATTGCCGTGCATCCTCAAATATTTCCTCGTATCTTTCCGGATATTTTTCTTTACGTTCCTTGACGCCGGCGACTGCGGCTTTGGTGTTGGCGACCCTTCCTGTATTTCCCATGACTATCTCTATAGGTTCTTTTAAAGAGAGGGGTTCGAAGGTATTCTTTTCTCCTCTGACGAACCATATCATCCCTCCATATGTGGAGGCCGCATTGTCGACCCCGGAGGGTTCCCCGTGATATCCTTTTTCTCCCTCATAGGCGATGTCGTTTATCTGGTCGTCATCCAATCCCATGTCGAAAAATTGGTTCAACGCTCTAGCTATCGCCGTGCACGATGCAGCGGAAGCTCCTATGCCCGAGGCGCAGTACAGGTTCCCTTCAAGGGTTATCTTCAGATCTTCCTCTTGGTCTATATCCATGGCATCCAATATCCTCTGCAGAGAATCCTTTTGATGCTCCAATTTTTCCTCCTTATATCCTGGAGTAGCCGGTCTATCATCGATCAATCGAACGCCACCGGAATCGGTAGCTTCCACCGTGGCTAGAGTATGGTCACCGATGGCCGAAACGATCGATGGGATGTCATACACCACGAAATGCTCATTAAAAAGTATACACTTTCCATAGCCTTTTCCTTCTGCCATGCTATCACATCTACTCATCGTGTGAATACGCTCATAAATAGTTATATGTATTATATATAAGTATTGTGGACTTCTAAAAAATCACTGGTATGGTGAAGGACAAAAGTCTCGTATTTTTTGGTAGATATCGGCACGCGTACCTAGCCACCGACTTCCTCTACAGATAGGTGAACTCCGACGCCATCTCCCTGAGTCTTTCGACCCTTTCCTCTGTAGGTGGATGAGTTGTGAAAAGTTTGACAAAGCCGCTCCTCTTGAAAGGGTTGACTATGAACAGTGATGCAGAGGAGGTACTTTTACTTTTCATAGGGTTCTTCTTGTTCTCAGAGTTCAACTTCTCGAGCGCGTCGGCCAATGCGTTCGGATTCTTAGAGATCTCGGCCCCTTTCTTATCCGCTTCGAATTCTCTTTTCCTTGAAATAGCTAGTTTGATGATTATAGCGCCTATGGGAGCTAAGATCATAGTGACGAGCAGTACGGGATGAATCCTCCTGCGGCTGAAGAACATCTGAAACCAGACCATCCTTGCCATGAATGTGATAGCACCAGCCAATGTAGCGGCTATGCTCATTATCAGCATATCTCTACCTTTGATGTGACCTATCTCATGTGCTATCACACCTTTCAACTCTTCGTCGTCCAAGGTTTTAAGGATCCCCTGAGTCGCGGCCACAACAGCGTTGTCCTCGTTCCTCCCTGTAGCGAAAGCGTTGGGCGTATCGGAAGGCACGATCGCCACCTTAGGCATCTTTATGTCCGCTCCCCTCGCCACCTCTTTGACTATATTGAAAAGCCGGGGGTCGTCCTTCTCCTCTATTATCTTGGCCCCGTGAGAACGTAATATGATCTTGTGGCTGTAGAAATAGGCGACAAAGTTCATGATACCGGCTATGCCCAAAAAGAATATCATACCGAACAGCGGGCTGCCCATGAAGAATCCGCCTATAAGCCAACCTATAACTATGAACAGGAGGAACATGAAACCGAATAGACCCGTTGTCTGTGCTAATGCTTTCATCAATGCTTAAGATGAACCCATGTCGTTAATAAAGGTTGTGATACAGATAAATCATCTGGCAAAGACATATACACAAATATATTTTTCAAACAAAATCCATGTTACCGGCGAAAAACTTTTACTCTATACAACACATATGGACACGTGAAAGCAAGGAGCAAAAGCCGACGATTTCTCTCGCGCATTCTCAGAGACCAATATTCGACCCCTATCCCGTTTTTGCCTTACAGGTTCACTAGACGGGAATTTGCCTTCGTGTACTTCAACAGCGAAGGTATGCATAGACCGGTCGCATTTGGCTCTAAAAAAGAAGTGGACTCCTTCCTGAATAATAAAACACCGCTCCATTCGTATTACTCTACCGCCTATTATTCAAATCCAGAGGCTCCTATGGCTGAAAAAGAATGGCTCGGAGCCGACTTGGTCTTCGATCTTGATGCGGACCACATACCGGGAAGCGAAGAGCTGAATTACGTGGAACAGTTGGAGAAGGTGAAAGAAAAATGCCTTTTGCTGATACATGATTTCTTGATGGACGATTTCGGTTTTTCAGAAGACGATATGGAGATATTCTTTTCCGGTCATCGCGGCTACCACGTACATGTGAGAGACGATGATATACTCGGTCTTTCGTCTCAGGCAAGGAGAGAGATCGTCGATCATATAACTGGCATAGGTTTGGATCTAGAGGTCATACTGCCCAGCCAGCGGATCAAGGTGGGCGAGTTCCAAGATAGAGATATAACTAAAGAATCCCCTGAATTACCGCCTGAAGATGAAGGCGGGTGGAGAAGAAAGACGAGAAGATTGACCGAAGAACTGTTGAAGAGATGGAGCAGTATGAAAAAGGAGAAAGTGGTCGAAGAGATGAAAGAAAAACATGGTATAGGAACGAAAACCGCAGAAGGGCTATACGAAGATCTTTACGGAGAGGGTAAATGGAAGAAGATACTCGACGAAGGAAAATTGAACATCTTTTCCGAAGACGAGAGGATGGTGAACGTGAAGTCATTCAAGAAGATAATCAAAGGGGTCTTGAAAGAAGAGAACGTCCAGGAGATAGGCTCCCAGATAATAGGGGCTACAGACGAACCCGTTACGGGAGATACCAAAAGGTTGATCAGGTTACCGTATTCTATACACGGTGGTTCCTTTTTAGTTGTCAGAGGCTTGAGTATAAACGAGATGGAAAGATTCGATCCTTTGGATGACGCTTTACCAAAGTTTCTTACCGATAAAAAATATAATATAGAATTTGAGACGTTACCGGAAATAGAAAGGATAAAGATAAAGAACGTATGGTTCGATATAGAGAAGAAGATGGAGATCCCCGAATTTGCCGCACCTTTCATGATATCGAAACTGGGAGCGAAACTCCTATAAAGGAAAATGTATCTACACCGTACAAATGGCGTTAAGGTCACCCAACTAAAATATTTATTACCTCTGCATCAGGTAAAGGTATAGATAATAAGATGAGGAGGAAAACAGGGTCATGGCAGGAACACAAAGTCCAAAGGATGGTTTAAGCCCCGAGCTTAGAAAGAAATTGAAGGACGTTGAGAGCAAAGTAGAGGGGCGGACTCAGATAAGAAGGGTGAAGCGATTACAGGAGTTACAAGATAAACTTAGAAGAATCCCACAAGATAGAGAAGTTGAAAAACATAGAGAAAAAAGTGTTTTTGCCTCAGGTCGCGATGATAATAGTCTTGTTTCCTCTTCTACTTCATCTTAACGGCGGCTCATTGGCACCATTCTATCTCCCGTTTTTCTATCCTCTACTGATGCTCTTCACTTGGATACTGATACTTTTCATAGAATCTTTTGCCTTCAGGATAGCGGAGATCAAACATCATCCCAGTAAGGGCGTTAAATGCTTGATGGCAAGGAAGTCCATGAAAAAGGGATTTACAATGGTGATCATCGCGCTGATCTTCCTTGCGATTTTATACACTCCTTACCTGGGCCAGGAGATAAGCGAGCGTTCCTCACATGAGAGTGAGATCGAGCTGGAAGGAGGAAGAGCTAAAGAGGTGGAACTAGGTTCTAGGGGCCGCTTCGGTTTTAGAGTTATCAGCAATATGACAGTGGAGTTCAGTTACGATCTAACAGATTTAGAACAAGATCTAAAAGTCGATTTTTCAATATATCAAAAGCGGACTCGTGATCCTCTGGTCTCAGATAATCTTACGTATCACTCTCGAAAAAGTTTTTTTGAGGACTTTCCGGAGCGTGAATTTCAGGAGCTCGTACTCTGGTTGAATTCCAGCGACGACACGACGGTCCGTCTCTTTCTGGATGTGGAGATGGAACAAAATAAGCTTTACTGGCTTTCCTTCATAAGCTTTCTTTACATGGCCACCTTTTCCCAGTGGTCCGCCGTGCTTTACCCTATAAGAAAGAAGTACAGCGGCACCGGTATTTACCAGTGAATTTTACAGTACACAGCACTTTTCCGACCGCTTTATATCGAATCTATCTTCTGCCCAATCTACGGTTTCGTTAGAAGGAACGACTATACCTGTAGCGCCGCGTTCAAGGGCCTGGATCTCGAGTCCGGAACGACCGCGCTCTCTCATACACCCCAAGATGATCTCCGTTTTTTCGCTGACGTGATCCATAACGGCGAAAAAATCATCTTTCTTTACTCTTTTACCGAAGCCGCTGGGTATCAATGAATTCAAAACCAGCTTGGAGGGAGTTTCCAACATATCAACGGCTTTTAATTCGCCGTCGAGTTCACCCCGGTTCAATCCCACGGTTATGTGAGGTATGACTGGAACTCCACTTTCTCTCAACATATTATATCCTCTTCTGTAATCTTCAGGGCTAACGTTTATGCCGTATACCCTGTCGATGGTCTCCTTTGAACCTATCATATCGTATGAAACCGCATCTATGTTTGAAGTGACCAGACCTTCTATGACCTCTTCGGAAGGTATACCGGTATGGATGTTTATCTCCAAAGAAGTGTTCTCTTTTATCCTGCGAAGTACTTTGAAAAAGCTCTCAAGCGGTACTCGCCCCGCTTCGGTGAAACCTCCACTGAGTAGAAAACCGCTGCCTCCCGCTCCTTCGTGTTCTAAAGCAAAATAGTACAGCTCTTCCGGTTCCGTCACGGCTTTCATCCCGTGTAAGAACCTGCCTTCACAGTGCGGACATGAAAGAGCGCAACTTTCTCCGGTGACGGAGAGGCTGGGAAATCTTTCTCTTGGATAGTAGAACTTTATCATATATCAGTTACATTGAAGCGGGAGATAATTAACGTTTAGGTCGAGGAGGACGGAACCAATCAATTTATTAAAAACGTGCATCTAAAGGAAGGTATGGTAGTAGGGGAAGACAGGCAGCGGTACATCGCCTTCATCATCGAAGGAGGAAAGACAGATAGAAGGGGCATGATCGACGCGATCAGATCTGAATTTTCTAGACAAGAATACGAAGAGATAAAACCCTGGTTGACGGTGTTCGAAGGCGACAAGGGCATCGTGAGGTGTAAACATACCGGTAAAGAAAGAGCCATAGAGATATTGAACGATATGTTGATCGATGATGGAAAGGTGAGAACCATAACGACCAGCGGGACCATCAAAAAGGCTAAAAAAAGGTTGTACGAGCATGGATAAAGAAAAGTGGCGGAAACCTTCGAAGAGGAGAGAAAAAGTCGATATCCTGGTGGTCGACGGTTACATAGACGAGCCTAGTTTACTGGGAGTACCGCCTTATCTATCTCCTGAACCGAGGATGCTGGTGGGTGTTGCGAGAGAGGCCGGCTTGACCTGGGAATACATCACCGCTGACGAGTATAGAAAGAACGGTCTTCCCCTTGGAGACATAGTGCTCGTACACGGAGGAGTCACCGTGCCCGGTAAGTACCTCGGCGGGACTCCAATGACCGTAGAGGAAGCTGAAAGGATCGCAGAGGAGCCAAGTGAGACTTTCTTGGGAGGACCTTTCGCGAGATATGAAGATGTGAAGGGTTACGATCATTACGCCGCTAAGGACCTTGCAGCCTACTTTTACGACTCACTTTATGGAAAGGAGAGAGACAGGTGGGCCGAACCTCTAGAGATGGAGGACTGGTTGAAATTCGGGCATAAAGTAGTGGAGAGACATCCTTTTTATCCCGATCCGCTGCTCATAGAGATGAGCGCCTATAGAGGATGTCCCAGATATTTTACAGGCGGCTGCTCTTTCTGTTCCGAGCCCGATTACGGCGAACCTAGATTCAGAGAGCAGGAAGATATTATCGAAGAGATGGAGCTGCTTTATGAGAAGGGTGTGAGAAACTTCAGACTCGGCGGGCAGTCCTGTACCATCAGTTATAAAGCCGAAGGTATCGGAGAAGAAGAGGTACCAGTGCCGAACCCAGACGAGATAAAGAAATTGTTCAAAGGTATAGATGAGAAGTGCCCGGAACTCAAGGTTTTCCACCTCGATAACGCCAATCCTGCGGTCTTAGCCGAATATCCCGAAAGGAGTGAAGATATACTAAGAACGCTGGTGGAGTACACCACTTCCGGTAACGTTCTTGCCTTCGGTCTTGAGAGTGCGGACGAAAGGGTCATAGAAGAGAACAATCTGAATTCTACACCGAAACAAGTTAAGGAGGCTGTAAGGTTGATGAATAAAGTCGGTAGAGAGCGCGGCAGCACCGGTATGCCTCGACTCCTTCCCGGTATAAACTTTTTGGGCGGATTGAAAGGCGAAACGAAAAAGACCTATGATAAAAATTTTGACTTTTTAAAGGAACTGCTAAAAGAAGACCTTCTGCTAAGAAGGATAAACATAAGGCAGGTCCTTTCTCATGAAAAAGGTCTTGAGTTAAGATATAAAAGGAAGTTCAAGCGTTTCAAGGAAAAAGTCAGGAAGGAGATCGACAGACCGTTGTTGGAAAAGATGCTCCCCGAAGGAACTCTTCTCAAAGACGTGTACATGGAAAAGATGGATGGGAACACCACCTTCGGCAGACAGATAGGGACTTATCCTCTCCTGGTGGGCATAAATTATCCCCTCGATCTGGGCGAATATCATGACGTGAGAGTCACCGACCACGGCTATCGAAGCGTCACCGGAGTACATCAACCTTTGCGGGTGGAGGAGGCGGCTTTCAAACACCTTAAAGAGATACCTGGTATAGGTAAAAGAAGAGCGGCATCTATCTTCAGAAAGAGACCGAAGGACATCTCTGAACTCGAGAAGATAATAGACGACGAAGAAGTTTTGAAGCGGATCTTGAATTTTTTAGCAGTAAGGTAAACTGAAGAGGATATAGAGGATTTGAAAATATAGTGGAACTCGTAACTTCTTTTAGGAGAGTAGACTTTCCCAAGAGGTCAGGAACGAGTTCCTGAAACATCTACAGGAATCGCTTTCTATTCCTTCGAGTCTCAGAAGATCGGAGATTTTCTAAGTCAGTAATAATTTTTTCAAAACTGTTACACCATCGGGAATTTGATTCCCGAAATGTGTCAAAGACCCTCCAAGGGAACAAAATTCACTTTTGTGACCAAGAGGAATTTATCTAATTCCTTGTGGGAACAAAATTCACTTTTGTGACCAAGAGGAATTTATCTAATTCCTCGTGAGTAGAAAAAGTCGGGTCATTGACTATAGTTCAGAAAACGATGAACATTTTTGACACGCTACACTCTCAGCGGAAGTCACGATCGAAATATCACATATGATGAAATGATTTTTATATTCTATTTTTACTTCACCTGTAATATGGAAGAGGAATCTGAGGTGTCTACGAGTGCCCATAAATCAGACTTCGTTGGTAGGGAAAAGGAACTATCAACGCTCGCGGACATCCTGAAGGAGATCAAGGCCGGAAATGGTAGGACGATAATGGTGAGGGGCGAAGCCGGCATAGGTAAAACTACCTTCGTCGAAAGATTCGCAGATGGAAATAAAGATGTAGATTTCTTTTCCAGCAAATGCTCGCATTACGAGCATCCTCAGCCCTATAGGCCGTTCACCGAGATAGCGGACAAACTATTAAGGAGGGAGAGAGAGAGCCATAAACAGGACATCATAGAAACCGCACTCCAACCCGTAAAGAGAGTCAGAGGAGTAAAACCTGAGATAGCTAAAGACAACATCTACAGGGCCTTCTTAGATGTCTTCCAACGTAATACCAGCTCTTCTAAACCTCTACTCATATTTATAGACGATCTTCACTGGGCCGATACTTCTTCACTCCATCTGTTTCATTATCTAGCTCGTAATGTAAAAAAGATCCCCATATTGTTGTGTGGGGCTTATCGGTTGGAATATATCGATGAGGATCACCCCTTGAATGAGGTCATCAGTCGACTGAGGCACGAAAGATTGATAGAGACTTTAGAACTCAAAAGGCTGACAAAGGATGACATAGATGAACTTGCTGGAGACATGACCGGCAGAACCGACGAAATATATCGCATCACGGAAGGCAATCCTCTGTTCGTTGGCGAGATCTTAGAGACGTTGGACGAGATGGGGGATTTTTCATTACCCACGTCTATAAAAGAGATGGTGATGCAGAGGCTCACCGATCTTTCCGTACCGGCGGAAAAAGTTTTGAAGATGGGTGCGGTGATAGGAGCCGAATTTAGAGGGCCCCTGCTCCAAGAGGTGATAGGCGACATAGATATATTCTTGGATGGTTTGGACGAGTTGATCGAAAAAAGGATCATACGTGAGAAAAGAGACCAAGAGGAAGAGATATACGAATTTGATCACAAGGTGATACGTCAGATGGTCTATGAGAATCTGACAAGATCAAGCAGAAGGGTGCGGCACCGCGAGATAGGTAAAAAGCTGGAGAGATATATACATGAAGACGAGGAAGTGGTATATGATCTCAGCCGACATTTTTATCTTGGGAGGGTGACCGATAAAAGCTTTGAATATTCGCTCAAAGCGGCAGAGAGATCCGAAGAGATGTATGCCCATGAGGAAACGCTAAAATTCTATCGCTATGCCTTAGATAGTGGGGAGAAAGTCAAAGAAGAGGTGAAGGAAGATATAGGGGTCGATAGGACCGATATATTGAAAGCATTAGGCGACATCTTGAAAATCATCGGGGAATACGACGAATCTATCGATTACTATCAGGAAGGTTTGAAACTCACTGAAGGAGAAGAAAAAGCCGTATTCTACGGTAAGATGGCTGAAGTTTTGAGAGAGAAGGGATCATATGAACGGTCACTCGAATGCTGCGAAAAAGGGCTCTCGTTAGTTGGAGATAAAGATGTAGAAAGAGACAGATTGTTGAATCAGAAAGGTTGGTCGGTCTTCCGACAGGGAGATTACGATAAAGCTATAGAAATTTTCAAAGAAGAAATAGAGCTGGCAAAAGATCTTGATGTGAAAGATGAAAGGGCTCAATCTCTGCATGACCTCGGATCTGTGTATCTGCGGAAGGGAGATTATGAAAGGGCTGAGGATTTTCTCCAAAGTGCTATAGGTCTAAGGAATAAGATAAATGATTCTGAAGGACTTAGTGACTCGCTGAACAACCTTGGTATCATATACTACAACAAAGGCGAGTTAGACAAGGCTCTAGAATATTATGAACGAGGGCTAGACATAGATGAGGAGTTGGGCAATATAAGAGGTATATCTTCTAGGCTCAACAACCTTGGACTCATATACAGAGATAAAGGCGAACTGAAGAAAGCATTGGATTACACTGAGACTAGCCTCGATATAAAGGAAGAGATCGGTGACAAACATGGTACTGTAATCTCCCTTGGGAATATCGGTCTTCTCTATCATTATAGAGGTGAACTAGAAAAAAGCCTAGATTACTATGAGCGCGGCTTGGATGTGGCAAAAGAGATCGGTGACAAACATGGTGCCGCCCTGTCTCTCAACAACATCGGGAATCTGTATCTCAGCAAAGAGAATATATCCAAGGCACTAGATTATTACGAGTCCTGTCTTGATATAGCAGAAGATATAGGGGATAAAGAAGGCATCACGATGACACTGACTGGATTGGCCGAGGCACATATCAAGAAAGGAAATATGGGTGTGGCCGAGGAACATGCGAAAAAAGCTCTTCAGATGGCCTTAGATATGAACGCAAAGATGGGAGAGGGCATCAGCCGCAGGCTCCTCGGCATGGTATATAGAGAGCAGGAAGATTTGGAGAAGGCCGCAAAGGAATTCGAGAAAGGTATGGAAGTACTGGAAAGTGTTGGGGACAGGGAAGAGCTATCAGAGGTCAATTACGAGTATGGGCTGATGTATAAAGCGAAAGGGAAAAAGAAGAAGGCTAAAGAGCATATAGAACAAGCAAAATCTGTTTTTGAGGATATGGGCATGAAGCTCTGGGTGGAGGATTGTGAGGAAGCTATAAAAGAACTGAATGATGAAGATCACTGATGCATTCATGAAGGTGGCTAAAGAGCATAAGTAACGAGCACAATCGGGAGATCGATATGAAAGATATAGAAGTGAAGCCGGTTTGGTCCGACAGCATGGGCGCGAAGAGTATGTGTGTGAAGGTCGAGACCTCCGATACTTCCATGATTATCGATCCGGCGGCCGCAGTCATGCAGAAGAGCTTTCCGATGAAGACTGAAAAGAAATATGCCCTGCTGGACAAAGCTAGAAAAGCCGTCGAAAGAGCCGCAGAGGATGCTGAACATGTGTTCGTCTCCCATTACCATTACGACCATCATTTTCTGCCCGGCACTAGCGGGATCGACTTTACGTCCGTATTTTCGGATAAAGAGATATGGGTCAAAGATCCCAATAGATGGATAAACCCATCTCAATGGGAACGGAGTCGAAAATTTTTGCAGGCGATTTTGGCAGTGAACGGGAGTGAAAAAGAGCTAGACGAATTCAAGATCGAGCCCAGCGAAGAAGACTACCAAGACCCTTTGAAAGACCTACCTCTACTTCAAGAGCTAGACGAAGATGATTACGGGGAGAGGAGAAAAGAGCTTCACGAGAAGTGGAGAGAAAAGTTTTTCAGAAGGACTGAGATCTGGAGTGAAGAAAAACACGTCGAAGAGCCGCTGGAAAAAGTCCACTATGCCGACGGCGAGACGATAAAACTTGGTAAGACTACCATAAGGTTCAGCGAACCACTTTTCCACGGTATCGAGTATTCGAAAACGGGCTGGATCGTAGCGATCATGATCGAGAAGAACCGTGAAAAGTTCCTCTACACCTCAGATATACAGGGGCCTACCGTAGAAGACTATACGGAATGGATGATCAAAGAAGATCCGGACTTTTTGATAATGGACGGTCCCGCCACCTACCTTTTGGGTTACATGTTGAACAACTTCAACCTGAACCGTTCGGTACAGAACGCTTCGCGCATTGTGAAAGAGTGCGACTTCGAGACCATGCTTTACGATCATCATCTGACCAGAGAATCAAATTTTGAGGGGAAAACTGAAGAGATATGGAAAACGGCAGAGAAAACTCAAAGCGAAGTTCTAACGTTTAGAGAGTATATAGAGAACAAGAAACCTGTTGTGCTTGATGTAGATTAATCCATCTTTATTAAATTCTCTTTATACCGCCGCGGGAAGGAGGCGTACTCCTCTTTTATCTTTTTCCANCTGCTTTTATAATCATCCGATATCTGTTTTATCGCCTTTGCGGGAACTCCNACGACCACTTTTTCATCACCAACTGTCTGTCCGTTAGTCACCAGCGCACCTTCTCCAACCACGCCCCATCTTCCGATCTCGGCTTCGTCGCTGACTATAGATCCCATACCAACAACGGCGTAATCGTTTATGGTGGCACCGTGGATTATCGCACCGTGTCCTATCGTTACCCAATCGCCTATCTCGGTTTTTTCATCGGGTCTTGCATGTATTACGCAGTTCTCCTGTACATTGGATCTATCTCCTATAGCGATGGTCCCGTAATCACCTTTTATCCGAGCGCCCGGACCTACGTAACAGCTCTTACCAAGAGTAACGTCTCCTATCACTGTAGCGCTTTTTGCCACATAGCAGCTCTCATGGATCTCCGGTTTTCTTCCTTCGAACTCGTAAACTGTCATGATTTTTCATACATGCACAGGTTAAAAATACTTGCTCTCGAGGCAAAAGGATATTATCCACCTTGAAGTATGTTTGTACGATGAAGTACGTACTCGACACCTCGGCCATACTGTCCGGCAAAGACATACCGTTAGACAAGGATCTCTACGTTCCTCCTGGAGTGCTCTCAGAGATAAAGGAAGGAGGACGATGGCATCGAAAGCTCGAGATGATGAGAGCCGCGGGCCTCAGTGAACTCGAGCCGCCGGGCAACGTGATGAACAGGGTAAGACAGCATGCCAGCAAGACTGGAGATGACATACGGCTGTCCGATACCGACATGGAAGTGGTAGCTCTAGCAATATACATAGAAGCTACCATCGTCACGGATGATTACTCCATCCAGAATCTAGCTAGATCCATGGATGTGGATTTTAAGGGCATAGCTCAAGAGGAGATAGACGAGGAATGGGAGTGGGAGTACAGGTGCGTAAAATGCCGACGCTGGCTGAAGGAGCCGAAAGACGAATGTCCAAGATGTGGCGGAGAGGTCAGTAGCGCTAGATTGGTTCGATGATGTCTACTTTTCTATATAGTCTAAGATCTCATAGGCTCGTTCTTCGACCTGTTCTTTAAGATCATCTTTCTCTAGAAGGGCATCCACTTCTTTTCTTATGTGTATCATGTGTTTTCTTCTATGCTCATCATCTATGGCTTTCTCCGCTTGGAGTTTTTGCCCTCCCTCGTAGAACCCTTCGGCAAAGTACCAGTCCTTGAACCAGGTGAAGTCTCTTTTGAAAAGCTCGTAGCCAAGCCTGGTACATGGTTCCGGAACACCGATGGAAAGTTCCTCTCTTGTGCATTTATCCCGCTGATACTCCACGAAGATCCTTCCACCTTCGTTCATATCCGAGGTGAAAAGGTCTAGTATCTTTTCTTCCACGGTAGAACCAAAATATTCGAAGATCTCGTCTCCGACTTCCAGACGGGCATTTATACCGAACATCTCTACCCAAGGCATGTAATCTGGTTTTCGGCCCATGTAGACGCTGATCCTCATCAACGTTTTTTCATTTCCTTGACTCGTTATACAGAGGTCAAAATACTTTTGGTCTTTTATCCTGCCCTCTTCTATGTTTTGGACGGATAGATCAAGATCATCTATCCTGATTCCATCTTCGAGTTTTTTTAGCGATCCATAGAACATGTGATCCCTCATCTTGATACGCTCTTCATTAATATCATAGCTTTTTTTTGCAAACCACGATCTGCTGTCCTGAATTGTTCGTGAAGGGTGATCCGTCAAAGTCGCCGTACTTGTGCTCTATCTCTAATCCATTGTATTTGAGTACAGCATCCACTTCTTTGGGAAACCATATCCTACTGGTCCATTCTCTGCACTCTTTTTTGTCTTCAAAATCGTAGAACCAGGTCAGATGTAGGATCTGTTTTGCCTTCTCGTAAGATGTATTTTCTGTGATCTTTACTTTACCTTCTCCATATGGATTTTCATATTCCATCACCTCGTGTTCTTCTTGAGGATCCCTATTCAAGATGTTTAGATCAGGATTGAAGAATTCGACGATGAACCTACCCTCTGGTTGCAAATGACGTTTTACGTTTTCAAAAACTCTTTCCAAGTCTTTAAGAGACAGTATATGCTGTATAGAGTTGAAAGAGACGAAGATGAGTTTAAATTTTTTGTCCAGTGAAAAATTTCTCATGTCTCCTAATATCCAATCGATACCGAGGCCTTCTTTCGAGGCTTTCTTTTCGGCGTGTTTCAAAAGCCGCTTGGATATATCCAATCCTATTATCTTGTTGCCTTCTTTCGCTATAGGGATAGTGAGTCTACCGGTCCCGCAGGCGAGTTCTAAGACGGGATCGCCGTGTTCTTCTACTTGCTCTTTGTAAAATGGTATATCCACAGTTCTTTCAGTCCAACCGTCGTAATGTTCTCCATCAAAATATATCGTCAGCGGATCTTCATCCATAAATTTCACCTTTATTTCATCATCTTCCTGATAGTCGATAAAAGTTCGCCGCCCTATATTATTTTATGGATTTACAGAGAGATCGTTACCTTCTTTCCTTCTCTTTCGATATGATCGAAGAGTTCTTCGTACACGGGATGAGAAGAAAGTGTTGATACGTCTCCTATAACCACGAGTTTCCTTCTTGCACGGGTTATGCTGACGTTCAATCTTCTCAGGTCACGAAGGAATCCGATGTTACCTTCTCGGTTGCTTCTTGTGAGTGAGAGGATGATCACCTCTTTTTCACGACCTTGGAAACCGTCGACGGTGTCCACTTCTATGTTCTCCTCTTTTATCTTACTCCTTATCAGATCACTCTGGTCGTGATATGGAGTGATCACTCCTATATCCACTGGATCTAGCCCCATCTTGAGGAATCGTTTACTTAGTTCTCCCGCAAGGACCGCTTCACCCGGATTTTCTTTTGAAGTCGAGTTTGAGCGGCTCCTTTCAGGCATCTCACTTGACGTATCGACCAATACGATGGGTTCTCTAGGCTCTAATATTTCATCGAACTTTCCCGATGTCGATTTTTCGACTATATCCGAAAGAGTGTGCCTCTTAACGCTTTGGTCTGCCTTGATCTCGCTCCGGTAGAATCTCTCGTCTGAGAACTTCATTATCTTCTCGTGCATCCTGTATTGAACCCGCAGAATCGTTTTTATCTCTTCACCGTAAAGAGCTATAAGCCGCTCGAACATGGTTTCGGAGAGACCTTCCTTTTTGGCCTTTTCGTTCAAGATGGTGGGTGGAAGCTGCTTGTGATCGCCGGCCATCACCAGCTTTTTGGCTTTTACTATCGGGATCAAACAGGATGGCTCAGTAGCCTGGGTAGCTTCGTCTATAATGCATAGGTCGAACTCTCTACCTTCGAGCGCTTGTGAAGCTGAAGAAGAATTTGTCGTGCAGACGATCTCAGATCGTTCCAAAATTTCGTCTACTGCCTTTTCCTCCAACTCGTCTATCTTATCGAACAGGTCGTCCACTTCCTCCTGGATCTCAAGCGACTTCGCCATCTCCTTTATCTTATCGGAGGGTATACCTCTACTACTCTTGCCCTTCCTGGCTAGACTCAGTATGGCTTCGTTGCTTAGACCACGCCGCCACCGACCGCTAGGATAGGTGTACTTCTCCTGTTCGTCTTTCAGGTCAAAGGCCCTTTCACGAAGTTCTTCCGCCTTCTTGTAGGTCGCGTTGTTCTCTAATATATAATCCAACGTATGTTCCCTCAAGATGGGAGTCACTCTAGCCGGATGGCCGACTCTCACCACTTTTCGGTCTCTAGATACTAGATGTTCTACCAGGTTGTCCACCGCCGTATTTGAATCCGCACAGGCGATGACTTTTTGCCCTTTTTCAACCGCCTGTTCTATCACTTCGACACAAGTCACCGTCTTTCCGGTACCGGGAGGGCCGTGTATCAGATGTATCTCATCGGATTCCAAGGCCTTTATCACCGCTTCTTTCTGACTATCGTTCAACATCTGATTGGACAAGTATAGATCATCGATATGTTCAGTGTGCAGACTTTCATCGCTTAGAAGCTTGATCATCAATTTTCTTTTTTTACCTTTAAGACCCTTGATCTTTTCCAGCGCCTCTAACATCCTCTGATAAGTGATATCGTTAACGTAAAGGTCGACTCTGACCTTGTCGTAAATCCAACCAGGTGGTTTATCGTCGAATGCTGCCTTGATAGAATAGTTGGTTTTTTCGGTGACTGTGCCGGAAGGATTCTCGTCTGATAGAGGTTCGTTTTTACTGATCCTGATCAGATCTCCCACGCTTATCTCGGTTTCGGGGAGACCGTCTTTCCTGACGAACTTGACCATGAATTTTCCTCCCAAAGCGGTCCCCTCGTCTCTCGCCCTAGAATTGAGTATAGCCCTACCTCTTTTCTGTCTTTCCCATCCCGACAGTTCTCTCATCTCTCTTTCGTGTCTCTCCATCTCCTCCCGCCTTTCTAGTTCTACCTGATCCGAGAAGTGTTCTACATATTCCTCTTCGGAGTATTCTGCTTTAGTGATGGATTCGGGACTTCCGGGTTCAACAATGCTGAATTCTCTAGACATCGTTGGGTAAATCAAAGCGATAGGGGATTTAAATCTTAGGAAGCTGAGATGCTCCCGTGTAAGAATGCTAGATCATCTAAAAATAAAAAAGACAGGGAAAAAGGATATATATCCGCTCATATTAATTAGCAAGGTACTGAAGGGCTCATAGTCTAGTTGGTTATGACGTCGCCTTGACACGCGTCGGATCCCAAAGGAATCCACTGGCTTTAAGCTGACGCTCAAAATGGCGGAGGTCGCCGGTTCGAATCCGGCTGAGCCCACTCCTTTGTTCGTGATCTCAGCGGATTCGAAAATACGTGGAATCAAAAGATTCCACTGACTCATCGATTTCTGGCGAAATAGATTCGTCCGGCTGAGCCCACTCCTTTGTTCGTGATCTCAGCGGATTCGAAAATACGTGGAATCAAAAGATTCCACTGACTCATCGATTTCTTACGAAATAGAC
>SL_8KL_010_SEDDRAFT_10001797_pt1 | contig 18488 bp, 15 predicted proteins | sample SodLakKL_010_SED_4_FD_11160 | JGI IMG/M metagenome (IMG submission 11160)
GAAGGAATTGTTAGCGGTGACTTTCGTCCGTTTGATATGGACATCATCACGCATGCCGTTCTCTCATCGGTACGGTGGATCTACTACTGGTACACCGACCATTCAGTAGAGGTGAATCCTGTGGAGCTTGAGAAACAGTTGACGGAGTTTGTTTTCAGGGGAGTATTGAAAGATTAATTCACTGGTTTATACCAAATGAAGAAGCTTAAGCCTGGTGTATACCATTGGGCAGCAGGCTATCGATGAGTCTGTGAGATCACTGCAACTTACTAACATCTGACCTTCTTTTTCCTATATGTGGTCATAGCAGTCCAATATGAGCCACTGCTTAGAAACCGATGATTCTCACCTTATTTCTATTTGCCTGATTGGAGTAGCGACTTATCGTTGCTGTAATTAGAGATCTCATTGTCGGTACATTTCTAACCCGGATTATATAACCAGGGATGTATCTGATTCTGCATCAGCTGTTCGCAGATTTGAATTAGATGGGAGCTGAAATTTTCATTCAATAAAAGAATTGATTGTTTGCTGCATATCCCTTAGATTTACATTCAACAATTTTATTGAATGTAAATCTAAAGAATGAATACGCGACACTTCAAAACATCTCTGTATAAGCAGCTTGCAAAGGTTACAAAAGCACTGAGTAATCCACATCGACTCGAGATTTTAGATCTGCTGGCTCAGGGTTCGTTTTCGGTAGAATATATTGCTGAACATGCCAACATGCCTGTAGCTAATGCTTCGCAGCATTTACAAGTGCTTAAAAAATCCGGACTGGTAGACACGGCCAGGGATGGGAAGTATATCTACTATCAATTATATGATGGACAGGTACTTGAAACCTGGAGATCACTGCGTCAGTTGGGATTTTCCCGCAACGATAAAATAAGCGAGTTACTTCAGGATTACCGAAAACGAAAAGATCAGCTGAATCTAATCAGCAGTGATGAATTGATGCAAAAACTTGAGAATAATGAAGTATACCTGATTGATGTGAGGCCGGTGGAGGAGTTCAATGAAGGTCATATAAAACAAGCAGATTCACTGCCCCATAAACAAATCAGAGAGCGAATGAGGGAATTACCGAAAGACCGTGAAATTGTAGCCTATTGCCGTGGCCCTCTGTGCTTGATGGCTGATGAGGCGGTATCCCTGATGAAGAAAGAGGGTTTAAATGCCTATAGGCTCGAAAACGGATATACCGACTGGTTAGCTGAAAATAGACCCGTTGAAACGAAGGATACTAACATTAACTAAAAGTGAAAAACAGGATGAAACCAACAATATTAGTTTTAGGCGGAGGACTTGGCGGCGTTCATGCAGCAAGAGAACTGAGCCGTGAAATCGGAAATGAAGACGGAATAAACCTTGCCAGAATTTTAGTCTTTGAACGAAAGAAAAAAAGTTTATACGCGCCATCCCTCACATGGCTGATGGTGGGTAAACGTGAGCCGGAAGATATCTACAGGGAACTGAGCAAAATCGAAATCAATGGAATTGAAGTTGTTGAAGGTGAAATTGAACAGATAGACCCAGAGACTAAAACAGTTACTTCTAACGGAAAGACTTACCGGGGAGATTACATGGTAATTTCTCTTGGTGTTGCTCAAAATAATACTGCAAATCTTATTCCGGCAGGCCACAATTTCTACACGGTTAAAGGGGCTCAATCTTTCCACGAAAAACTCAAATCGTTCAATGGAAAAAGTATCTCGATTATTATCTCTTCACTTCCTTATAAATCACCGGTAGCACCCTATGAGGCAGCTATGCTTGTCGATAACTACCTGAGAGAACATAACAGGCGGGATGATATTGAGATTCATCTCTATACCCCCGAAGACAAGCCGATGCCCTTTGCGAACCCGGAGATATCCTCCCGTGTGGTGGAGTTGATGCAGGAAAAGAAGATTCAATATCATCCAAATCATCAATTTCTTGAAGCAACAAAAGACAAGGTAATTTTCAGGACAGATTCTGAAAATACAATCAGTGTTGACTCCGGGCTTATTGCTTACACCCCCGAACATTCAGCTCCCAGCGTTTTGACAGAGGCAGGATTGGTGGGTGAATCAGGCTGGGTGGAACCTGACCCTGAAACTCTTGAAACCGAATATGAGAATACGTACGTCATCGGTGATGTAATTGAACTATCTGCTGATAAGAATGAACCCATGCCAAAAGCAGGAATTTTTGCGCAGCATCAGGCAGAAGTGGTGGCCCATAACATTGCCCGCAAAATATCCGGTAAAACCTCAAACAAAACATTCAAATACAAAGGATCATATATCCTTGATTCCGGAGACAGAGGTAATAAAATAAGCGGAGATTTTGAAAAGGGCGGAGAACAATCCTCTAAAGTCAGTGCACTGCGACACTGGGAAAAAGTATTGACCGAGAAGGCCTGGTTCTTAAGTAATTTTTAAAAATTGAATTCAGGAAAATGAGGAATTGCACAATGGATGGTTACAAAAGAACCATAAGACTTTTAGCCGGAAGTATGATAACAGGAAGTTTAATTCTTGCCTACTTCGGTTCATCTTATTGGCTGCTGCTGACACTGTTTGTAGGCTTGAATTTGATTCAATCCTCTTTTTCAGGTTGGTGTTTTGCCGAGTCAATGATCAAAAAGTATAATCTCGGTTTTAAAAAATAACACTGTTCTGACCGGGATTTAAATTTCATATCTACATATAAATCAATAACTAAAATGAATTTGAAAATTTCATATGTACCCAGGGTATATCTGTTTCTGATGTTATTTTTGATGCCAGTTCAACTCCTGGCTCAGTCAACATCAAACGAGGATTACAGACTTACAGTCTCACTCCAGGAGGCGATTGAAATTGCCCTGGAGAAAAACTTTTCCATAGAGCAGGCGGAGTTTGATGTAGACAAAACCAGGGCTCAATACCGGCAGACAAATGCTCTTTTTCTGCCACAGCTCTCATTTGAATATAATGCAGTGTCAACCAACGACCCGCTTAACGTATTCGGATTTAAGCTGAAACAAGAAGTTGTGAGTCAGCAGGATTTTAACCCAATCCTCCTGAATAATCCGGATGCATACGAAAACTACAGTGCGAAATTTGAAGTCCGCCAGCCACTGTTCAATCCGGACATGATGATGCAACGCGGAGCCGTAAGAAGTCAGTTAAATTCTGTGCAGGAGCAGTTACAGGGCACAAAGAACAACGTTCGGTATCAGGTTCACAGTCAGTACTACAGTCTGATTCTTCATACACGCCAGCTTGAAGTGATAGAAACCGCACTGGAAACGGCATCTGAGCACAGGCGTCAAGCACAGAACTTTTATGAAGAGGGGCTTCTCAGCAGAGAGGATTTCCTGGCGGCCAGAGTGTACGAGCTGGAGATGGAGAGCCGGAAAATAAATACAGAAAACCAGCTGACCAGCGTCCGGGAAGAGATGGCACTTCTGCTCGGGTTGGCCGGTTCAGTTGAAATTATACCGACCGAAAAAATGGCAGGAATTGAGGAAACCTCTATTCCGTCTGATATCACCAATATTCGCGTGAATAATGCTCAGACAAGAGCTCTTGAACAGAGAGTAAATGCGGCTGAGAAAATGAGCAGGTCTGCCAAATTCAGCTTTCTTCCAAAGATTAATCTCTTTGGAAGTTATGAATATAACGATTCCGATTTTGCAAGCTTCGGAGCCAACTCCTACATGATCGGTGCAAACCTGAGATGGAATATATTCTCCGGGTTTAGTCAGGCAGGTAAAGTTATGGAAGCTCGTGCTGATTACAGAAAAGCTCAAAGCATGCAGCAAAACCACATGTTTGAGATGGAAAATCGTGTTCGTGAAGCTTATCGCGCTTTGGAGCATGCAGAGAAAGAGCTTGAACTCACCGAAGAGTCAATAACTCAATCCACCGAGGATGTTAAAATCAGAACCAACCGCTATCGCGAAGGGATGGAGCGCACAACCGACTTATTGGAAGCCGAAACCAAATTAGCCGAAGCCAAACTAAAAAATGTGATGGCTCTCTATAAATACAATATGAGTATCGCCGCGCTGGAGATGCTTCTTGAACAGGAGTTTAACAACTAAAAAAAATGACAAAGAAAATGAATACGATCATGAAACCTATTACCGGAATTTTGACGCTGCTGTTTGCCGTTACGCTTATAAGCGGCTGTAGCTCTGATGAAACGGCTTTAATTGAGCCGGACTCTGTTGAAGTAGAGCTCCGGACGGCAGAAGCCTCCGTTACTCTATCAGAGATGGAATTCCCCGCCAATGTTGAAAGCAATAGCCAGGCGAACCTCAGCACCATTGTAATGGGAACCGTGACTTCCGCTCCTGTAACCGTTGGAGATCGGGTACGAAAGGGAGATCTGCTGGTGCGCATTAAAGATGACCAGATACGGGCACAAAAATCTCAGATTGAAGCCAACATGGTTCAGGCCACTGCAAATCTTGAAAACACCGGGAAAAATTATACCCGAATCAAGAATCTCTATGCTGATGACAGTGCCACAACAAAAGAACTGGACGACATTTCAACGATGTATGAAATTGCCAAAGCAAATCTGGAAGCGCTGGAAGGAAGACTCCATGAAGTAAATGAGATGCTTTCTTACACTGTGATTCGTGCTCCTTTTGCCGGCATTGTAAGCAGCAAGTATGTCTCTGAAGGTGATATGGCTTCCCCCGGGCACCCGCTGGTTTCTGTTTCAGATCCCGGATCTTTAAAAATCACCGCTACCGTTGCGGAGAATCAAATTTCACGTATTGAAGTAGGCTCAACCGTTTCCGTTTCTGTCTCCTCTGCGGGAGTGAGTAATGTACCTGCCCGTTTGACTGCCATCAGTCAGGCCGCAGATCCGATGACCCGCCAATTTTCAATTGAAGCGGTGATTGAAGATGCCGTGATCATTGAAAAACTTAAGGTGGGAATGTTTGCCACGATCGGTATAAACATGGATCAGTCAGAACGCTTAACCATACCCGCTGATGCGATTGTTGAACGTGGTCAGCTCACCGGGATCTACACAATATCTGATAACAATCGTGCTGTGTTGCGATGGGTTCGTCTTGGTGAAAGATCAGGAGAACTTGTAGTAGTGCTAACCGGACTAAAACCGGGTGAACAGTTTGTTTACGCTCCCGGCCAATCTTTACGCCAGGGACAACTTCTCAGCGTGCGGTAATTACAGACAGATATAATCAAAAATTTGAATTGAAACAGAGATATAATGAAAACCGGATTAGCAGGTAAAATTGCACAGGCGTTTATCGATTCGAAGCTGACACTGCTTCTGATGATCGCCTTTTTAGCGATCGGTGCATATGCCGTTTGGCTCACACCAAGTGAAGAAGAACCCCAAATTGATGTTCCCATGGCCGATATTTTTGTCGGTTACCCCGGGGCATCACCGCAGGAAGTTGAAAACCGTATCGCCATTCCATTGGAGAAAATTCTCTCCAACATATCAGGGGTTGAGTATGTCTACTCCACCTCCATGCCGGAACAGGCCATGGTTTCCGCACGTTTTTATGTGGGACAGGATGTTGAACGAAGCCTCGTTCGCCTCTATAACGAAATCATGAAATTCATGGATACCAAACCGGAACCGGTAACCATGCCGCTCATTAAAACAAGGTCTATTAACGACGTTCCGATTGTAACCCTTACCCTTTGGAGTGATACGCATGATGACTATCAGATCCGCAGAGTGGCGCAGGAGCTGGATCATGAGATTAAATCGATCTACGACGTGGCGGAAACCAAAATTCACGGAGGTCGATCCCGCACCGTAGAAGTTATTCTGGATAAGGGAAAAATGGCCTCAATGATGATAGATCCGCTTCGCGTGGCTCAAACCATACAGGCTGCAAACAGTGAATTCAAGTCAGGTTCTTTCACCCAGAATGATCAGGAGTTCTTGGTTCAGACCGGAAACTTCCTGGAAACCGCAGGTGATGTGGGTTCTCTGGTCGTAGATATTCGTCAGGGAAATCCCATTCTGCTTAGAGATATTGCAGAGGTTAAAGATGGCCCCGGTGAGGCAAGAAACTATGTTTCCTATGTTGCAGGACCTGCCTCTGCCCGGGAGAAACAACTTGTAGCCGGCAACTCCTACCCTGCTGTTTCCATATCTGTGGCTAAGCGTCAGGGTTCAGATGCCATGACCATTGCAACACAGATTGACGAAATGGTCGAAAAACTGCGTGGCTCCGTTATCACTTCTGAAATTCATATTGAAACCACCCGGAACTATGGAGAGACGGCAACAGAAAAAGTGAGTACGCTGTTGATTCACCTTGTTGTGGCTGTTTTAGCCGTATCATTTGTCGTATTCCTGGCAATGGGATGGCGGGGTGCTCTGGTAGTATTCATCTCCGTACCCATTACATTCGCCCTGACGCTATTCTTCTACTACATGTACGATTACACCCTCAACCGTATCACACTGTTTGCACTTGTATTTGTGACCGGTATTGTGGTTGATAACTCCATCATTGTGGCAGAAAATATGCATCGCCACTTTAAGATGAGAAACCTGCCGTTTAAACAGGCTGCAATCTATGCGATTAATGAAGTAGGTAACCCAACTATACTTGCCACATTTACGGTAATAGCAGCCGTTATTCCGATGGCTTTTGTCTCCGGTTTGATGGGGCCATATATGAGCCCGATCGCTATCGGTGCAACTGTGGCAATGATCTTATCCCTGATTGTCTCATTAATTGCAACACCCTGGCTTGGATACAGACTGTTGCGAGCAGCAAGAGTGAATCCGGGTGGAAAAGACGGTAAAGCTTATAAACTGGAAGAGACCCTCATATACAAGATTTATGATAAGACGATGCGTCCGCTGATGGAAAGCACCTGGAAGCGCTGGGCATTTCTCCTTGGCACAACTGTAGTGCTGTTCGCTACACTTTTGCTTTTCTATTTTCGCTTGGTAGAAGTAAAAATGCTGCCATTTGATAATAAAAATGAGGTCCAGCTGATCATCGATATGCCTGAGGGAACTACACTTGAACGTACGGAGGCCGTAGCTCAGGAAGTTGGGTTGGTACTTCTCGATATCCCTGAAGTGTATGACTACCAGATCTACTCCGGAACCAATGCACCCATTAATTTTAACGGATTGGTTCGAAGTTATGATCTTCGTCAATCCTCAAATGTGGCTGATATTCAGGTGAATTTGGTGGACAAAAGCATGCGATCGGATCAGAGTCACGATATCGCAAAGAGAATGAGACCCCTGGTTCAAGCCGTAGGTGAGAAGTACAACGCAAACGTTAAAGTGGTGGAAGTGCCCCCGGGTCCACCGGTCATGTCTACCCTTGTGGCGGAGATTTATGGCCCTGACCTGGAGATGCAGCGAGCCATCGGAAAAGATATCAAAAGAATTTTTGCTCAGACACCCGGCATTGTTGATACCGACTGGATGGTAGAAGACGATCAGGTTGAGTATCGATTTGCAGTGCATCGGGAAAAAGCAGCAATCAGCGGGGTGATGCCAAATCAGGTATCTGAATCCCTGGGTTTGATTCTGGGACAACATCCCGTAAGCTCACTGTATAGTATGAATGAGGCTTCACTTGTACCCATTATACTGAAACTTAGTGAAGCAGACCGATCCGGAGTTGACCGGCTGGCCGGATTGCATGTTCAATCCAGATCCGGAGCTATGATTCCTATTGGGGACCTGATTCAGCAGGAAGAGCGAACACTGGAGAAAAGTATTCACCGGAAAAATCAACGGAGAGTGGTTTACGTAACGGCTGAAGTTGCGGGTGAGATTGAGAGCCCGGTTTATGCGATCCTGGATGCAAGAAGTGAGATCGACAATATTGCCTTGCCTGCAGGATACTCTCTGGATCAGGCATTTGCGGGTCAGCCTTTTACCAGTGAAAATCTCACGGTAAAATGGGACGGTGAATGGCAGATTACGCTTGAGGTATTTCGTGATCTGGGTATTGCCTTCGCCGTTGTACTGATCATCATCTACATCCTGATAGTGGGCTGGTTCCAGGACTTTGGAGTGCCGATCATCATGATGATCGCCATTCCGCTGTCGTTGATCGGAATCCTGATCGGTCACTGGTTCACAGGAGCATTCTTTACGGCTACATCGATGATTGGATTGATAGCTCTTGCCGGAATTATGGTGAGAAACTCCGTGCTGCTGATAGACTTTATTCAGATCAGTTTGCGGCAAGGCAACTCTCTGGCTGATGCTGTTGTGGAAGCCGGTGCAGTGCGTACCATGCCGATTCTGCTAACGGCCGGTACAGTGGTTATAGGCGCGATTGTGATTCTTTTTGATCCGATTTTCCAGGGACTGGCCATCTCACTGATGGGCGGAGCCATAGCATCTACTGCACTCACGCTCATTACCGTGCCGCTGATCTACTTCATGGTAAACAAGAATAGAAAGCCGGAAGAGATCGTACGAAATTAACAAAATTGACAAGATCTGAAAGGTTTTTAGAAACCTGTCAGATCTAAATCAAACAATGCACTAAACCACTAATACTATGAAATTACTAATCATTTTAAGCATCGCTGAATTTTCGGATGAAGTTCGTTCAATGATGACTCGAAACAATGTACCTGTGTTCAGCGAAACCGAGATGTACGGTTTCCGTTCCGAAAAGCACAAACCGGATATTCGATCCTGGTTTTCGCAGGATGACAAGGGTATCTACTCTACTCTCTTCTTCTCTTTTCAGGATGAGGCAACGGTGAAAAAAATTCTTATTGAGGTGAAAAAATATAACAAAGAGTATGAAGGTGATTACGACAATCCACTGCACGCATATCAGGTGGCTGTTGAGGATTATGCCTGACCCGGAAATTTGTGAAGGCATATTCTGAATAAATATTCGTTTTCAGCAAATATGTCTACTGGAAGTACAGTGGCATAAATGGGGGAAGTAAACATTTAAAATTCATACACATTTCTTAATTTCTGATTATCCTGCGTTGTTGTTTCCAATTTTATGCCGGTAAAGCTACATGAATTGAATCTACACCTCCATTTGACAGCGATGAGTTTCGCCCCTTCGATATGGACATCATCACTCATGCCGTTCTATCATCGGTACGATGGATCTATTACTGGTACACCGACCATTCCGAAGAGGTGAATCCAGTAGAGCTGGAGAAGCAATTGACGGAGTTTGTGCTTGGAGGAGTTGAAAGAATTAAAGTTTGATTCAAATAGCTATTTATAAATGTGCTTGGATTTTAAAACGCATTCTAATATTTACCTAAAGTCAACGAATTAAGTAGTTATTACAGATGTTTAAATTGAACAAATTATTACAAATATGTTTTCAAAATTTAGATTAATTGTAGAATGAAAAAAATTACGTTACCCTTGCTTTTTCTGTTTTCGTTCTTAACAATTTCATGCAGTGAAGATAAGGAGCCATCAGTGAGTACTTCTGCAATTTCAGTGACTGCTGCTGAAATTGAAACAAGAGATCTCTCAGACAGTTTTTCCATTTCTTCTGAAGTGGTTGCTTATAAACGGGCTTATGTGGCATCACGAATTTCCGGTTTGGTTGAGGAGGTCCACTTTGAGGAAGGGCAAGCCGTGTACCTCGGAGATATATTAGCCCAAATTGATGTAAGGCTGCAGCAATCACAGCTTCGTGAGTTAAGGGCTGTGCTTGAAGAAGCAAGAGATATCAGAGAGCGCAATGAAGTGCTGTATGAACGAGATGCAATATCGCGTGCCGAGCTTTTATCTTCTCGCCGCAATCTGGAACAAGCAGAAAGTAATGTAGAACGTCTTGAACTGGAAATAGAATATGGTACTGTGCGTGCACCAATCAGCGGAATGATCACATCCCGACTGGTTGAAGTAGGTAATAATGTTTCCGTAAATGAGCGCATGTTTACCGTAACGGATATGGATCTTCTGGTGATTCGACCCGGTGTTTCCGAATTGAACCTCGCCGGACTTGAAGAAGGCCAATCCGTTGACATTCACCTTGATGTCTATCCAGACAGATCTTTTGAAGGATCTATTCGCAGAATTTTCCCAGGTGCGGATGCCGTAACCCGCCTTTTTACGGTTGAAGTTGAACTTCACCAGCAGGAAGACAAACCTGTGGTTCGCCCCGGCTATCTCGCACGTGTTCGCTTTTCGACTGACGAGCGCCGGGAGGTACTTACGGTTCCATCCGAAGCTGTTGCCGAACGCGATGGTGAAAAGGTTCTGTTTGTATTGAATGAGGATGAGGATATAGCAACTATGGTACCTGTGGTAATTGGTGTACAGAGAGATGGCTACGCTGAAGTTCGTGACGGAATTGAAGCCGGCAGAAAGGTAGCCGCCGCTAATCTTGATGCTCTTGAAGACGGTACGGAAGTGCGGGTGGTGGGCACATTCAGGCGTTATGGTTTCAGAAACTGAGGACTTTATGAGCAATGAAACCGACGATTTATCCAAAAAATACAGCGGCATCTCTGCCTGGTCCATTCGCCGCCCAATCAGTACGTTAGCCATCACCTCGGTCGTGCTTGTACTTGGCATTCTCTTCTCTGGCCGCCTGGCTGTTGATCTGATGCCGCAGATCGACTATCCCCACATTCGGGTGGTGGTGAACTACCCTGGTGTTACACCGGAAGTAATCGAAGAACAGCTTACACGGCCACTTGAAAGAAATCTATCTGCCACTGAGAATCTGGTGGAAATTCACGGTCGCGCTTCCGAGGGGCGAACCTATATCGAAATGTATTTCGATTTTGATACAGATATCGATATCGCACTTCAGGATGCCAGCCGGCAGCTTGAACGGGCCCGGACCGAGCTGCCCGATGGTATCGATCCCCCCCGGATCATGAAGATGGACCCGTCGCAAAATCCTGTCTTTGAACTGGCTATTTCATCAGAGGTCCGTTCACCCATCGAGGTGCGTGAATGGGTCGATCAGCGTCTGCTTCCACAGCTCTCATCCATTCCTGGAGTGGGTACCATCGACCTTGGCGGCGGCAAAGAGCGTGAAATTCAGGTGGTGGCCGACCCCGAACGGCTTCGCTCCTACGGCCTCACAATCGATCACATCAGCACCCTCCTGGCCGGACGTAATATTGATACTTCGGTTGGAAACATTACATCATACGAATATGATATTCTTGCGCGCACTGAAACCCGCTATCGCTCATTCCGCGATGTTGCCGACACGCGAATTCCAATCCGGCAAACCGACCGAACCATACGCCTGGCTGATATCGCTGATGTAACCGACAGCAACCGCGAGCAGAGACTGTTTGCATACCTGAACCGTGGCGAATCGGTACAGGTGTCGATCATGAAACAGCCTCAGGCAAACACCGTGGGCGTCATCGAAAATATTCAGAACCGGCTGGATGAACTTCTCGACTCGGGATACATCACCCCGGATTACGATATTGAAGTGATTCGTGACGATTCGTTTTTTATCACATCATCCATTCAGTCGGTAACTACAGCTGCTGTTTTAGGCGGCCTCCTGGCGATGATCATCATCCTGCTATTTCTGGGAAGTATCCGGCGTTCACTCATTGTTGCATTGATGATCCCCGTGGCGATCATCGCCACCTTTGTACTCATGAATGCCGGCGGGCTCACATTAAACATCATGAGCCTTGGCGGGCTTGCGCTTGGCGTAGGGCTGCTGATAGACAACGCCATTGTGATGATCGAAAATATATTCCGGCATCAAACCGAACTGGGAAAAGATCCAAAAACTGCCGCTCATGAAGGCTCCAGAGAGGTTCTTTCTGCCGTGGTTGCCGGCACGATGACCAACCTTGCCGCCGTGCTGCCTTTCCTGTTCATCACCGGGCTGGCTGCACTGCTGTTCCGTGAATTGATCTTCACTATCGCCTTTGCCATTATCGCATCTCTGCTGGCGGCAATCACACTGGTTCCCTCACTAACGGCAATGTTCAAAGATTCCGGCCAAAACAGGGGGTTGTCAGGCACACGATTTTTCCAGGGTTTTAATCGCGGCTTCGATCGCTTTCGGGATGGTTATCACTCTATACTGGTAAAAACCCTCAAACGGAAATGGCTCTTCATCATCGCATCTGTACTGCTTTTGATAGGAAGCATCTGGATGATCCGCGGACTCGGTACCGAATTTCTCCCCTCTGTTGATGACGGTCGCATCACATTCCGGTTTACCCTACCAATGGGCACGTCCATTGAGCCAACCAACGAGGTTGCAGCCATACTTCAGGACGCAATTGATGAAATGCCTTATGTGGAGACTCAATACATGACCGTTGGCGGTTATTTCCGGGGCGGACAAATTTCCATAAGAGGCGGGATGATCGACGGTGTTGTTCAGCTTGTGCCTCACGCTGATCGGGATGGTTTTGCTGCAGAGGAATGGGTATCAGTTTCAGGGTAATGTGAGGGAGCTTGGGCTGCCGTTTATCCAGCAGCGGGTTCGGGGGCCCAGAATAGAAGGCCTCCAAACCAGCCTGGTTGATGCAGATATCGCCGTTGGAATTGTGGGACAGGATCTTGACCAACTTGAAGATCTGGCCCGCTCGGCATTCAGCCGCCTGGAGGGAATAACCGGGATAGGAAGCGTTCAGATTGGCCGTGATGAACGCATCCCGCAAATGCTCATCCGCGTTGATGAAGACCGCTCCTCTCTCTTCAATCTTACATCTGATGGAGTTGCCAATTTTCTGCACAGTGCTGTTGATGGTGTTGTACCCACCAACTACGTTGAAGGCGGTTTTGAATACCCGATACGTGTCCGATACTCCCGGGATGTTACCGGAACAGTGGAAGGAATAAGCCAGATCCCGATCGTGAACCAGGCCGGAGAAGCTGTTCAGCTTGGCAGCCTGGTCACATTTGAGGAGACCACAGGCCCGGCACACATAGAGCGATATAATCAAATTCGGGTTGTCTGGATCAACACAACCGTAAACCTGAATGAAGCCACGGTTGGCGAAGTAGGCGACCGTGTACGTGATGCAATGCAGGGTTTTGCCCTGCCTGACGGTTACAGCCTGGTGTACGCCGGTGAGCAGGAAGCAATTGAAGAGTCTGCCAGATCCCTTCAGCTTGCAATCATGCTGGCCATATTTTTCGTGTTTGTCGTAATGGCTGTACAGTATGAGAAACTATTCAGCCCGCTGGTCATTCTTACTTCCCTGCCATTCGCACTGATCGGTGTAGCTGCGGCATTGTGGGTTACCGGTTTGCCGCTCAGTGCCTCCGTGCTGCTTGGAATTGTATTCCTTACCGGTATTGTCGTAAATAACGCCATCCTTCTTGTTGAATTTGCTGAAAACTATCGTCAGCTCGAGGAGCATACTCTCTTTGAGTCGATCACTGAGGCCGGAAAGGTACGTTTCAGGCCCATTCTAATGACCACCCTCACCACTATCTTCGGAATACTGCCGCTGGCAATAGGGATGGGTGAAGGTTACGAAATACTTCAGCCGCTTGCCGTTACTGTAATTGGGGGGCTCATTGTCGGTACATTTCTGACCCTGATGATATTACCGGGAATGTACCTGATTCTGGATCAATTGTTTGGAAGATCAGAACCCAGAACAAATACTAAATGACCGATCTTTTAAAAAAAAAGTCACCGAGCTATCAGCCCGGTGACTTTAATTACAAAACTACCTAAGTTGTACTAGAAACTAACCCCTACTTCAAGCATCAAGCCCTGGAATGTCGGCTCCATACCAACATCCACGCTTCTTACAACACCTGTTGTTCCTTCGTTGAAACCGGATGCTTTCTGATACACATACTCAGCTTTTAGCAGAATATTATCAGTTACAAATGTTCCGAATCCAGCCTGAATTCTTGACACATTACCGTCATTATCATCAGTTAAGAATTTACTGTAATCTACATTGCTGTATCGTGCAGACAGGTAGAAATTGTCATTGAGAAATTGCTGCACATCAACAGAGTAGTAAGACCATTCTTCATCACCAAATTCACCAAAGTTATTTGGATCCGGTCCTGTATCCTCTCCCATTCCAAAGAAAGCAGAGATCTTATTACCATCAAACGGAGTGAAAATACCGTTAACTTCCCATGCCGTAAGTTGACGTCCGTTTCCGGGCTGTACTTGTCCGGGACCTTCACCTGATCCGCCATCATCATTATTTAAATTCCAGACAGCAGCATAGGAAGATCCGTGTCTTTCTCTTCGAAAGATATTTGTACCACGATTAGCTTCCTGATCATGATTTACCGTGTAAAATGATCCTGACAGATATACACCGTCAATTGCATCCAGCCAGAGTTTAGTTCGGAAGGAGTACTTTCTGGCTTCCTGGAAATCCTGCTCAGGTGCACCAATACCCGTACCTAACATAAGACCGAAAGCGTTTTTGTCAAGAATAATTTCCATACCCGGCTCAGTTCCCAACGGTGAAAGCACCGGGTTACCAACCAATGGGTTACGGTGAACATCGCCATTTACAGATCGGGTATATTGGTGTTCGCCAAAATCTGCAAAGAAGTTACCGGCCTTGATGTCAATATGCTCTAAAAGTGGATTAAGAGCCGTAAGGAATGAATTTCCCGGAATATTTCTGATATACATATATCCCTGATTACCCCACCATCTGCTTGGATGTCTCTGAGTACCCAGAAGACCGTCCATAAACACCTCGATATCATTATCCCCGATTGTAATCAAAAAGTCGAGGTTTGCGAAGGAGGTCTGCATGCCATGCAGATTTTCATCTGGTATAACCCATGCGCCACCACTCCACACTCTAACGTTATCCTGTGTTAATACTTGTACCCGGCCCACAGAGTGGAGGCCCATTTTAAATGTCAGGTTATCAGTAGAACCTATCTCTATACCCTTTCTGTCGTAATCAGGCTTTTGTGCTTCCGCTGTTTGAAGCGCCATTCCAAAAAGGAAAGCCATCATTGCCATAATTGTGATTAGTTTTTTCATATCCTTATGTTTGATTATTGTTTTAATACTTGTTATCACTAAAAATTTTTCTGTGACACTTTAAACCTATAGGTTTGATTTAACATAAGTTCTAAGAGTTTGGCTGAATTGCCATGTAGGGGTTTTCCTTAGAAGCATCAGGAAATTCCCTATTCAGAGATTGTTTGCTCCATAATCAATAAGCCGACATGGTTTGTTTAGCAATGAATTCACCTCATTTTGACAGTGGTGAGTTTGACCCTTCGATATGGATAAGGTGGCAGGAAGGATTTCCGGAATCAATCAAACGTTTCATGATCATCAGGATAGTAAAGGAGTCGGCCTTTATCTGGTTCACAGCCAAATCCGGGAAATGGGTGGCGATATCAGGGTTGAAAGTGAGATCAATAAAGGCACCCGCTTTACCATTACATTTAAGCAGTGAACCCGGTCATGATTACACATCATTCTATATTTTAATATCAGTTTCGGTAGTTTAAAACGGTGTTCTGATACCTGAACTCTGGGGCCGCGGCCGCGAAATTAGCAGGGCTTGGCTTGTACCATAAATTAAAGAAATCCTCAATGTTGCGCTCATAGCACCCTTTGCGGTAAGCCCTCTACCTCTCTACCGGTTTGGATATCTCCTCTCTCACTGCCGGAGCCACTTCATTGGCATACAGTTCAATTGATCGCAACAACTTTTCATGCGATATACTGCCCACGCTCATCTGAAGCAGAAACCGGCTGTGACCGAATATTTTATGCTGATACAGAATTTTTTCAATCACATCTTCTGCACTTCCAACAACGTTGGCCCCTCTCAGCGTACATGAAGCTTCAAATTGCTCGCGCGTCATAGGCGGCCAACCGCGTTCACGGCCTATCCTGTCCATTTGGGTTTTAAATGCAGGAAATGCAANATCGATGGCCTCTTTGCGGGTTTCGGCGATAAACCCGTGCGAGTTGATGCTGACCGCTTGTGGCTCCTTGCCGGCATCCAGCGCCCCCCGTTTGTGGAGCTCCACCATCGGTGTAAACTGCTCGGGAAAACCTCCAATAATGGCAATAGCCATCGGCAGACCCAATGCTCCGGTGTGATAGGCCGATTGCGGGGTTCCGCCCACGGCTCTCCAGATCGGTATTTTCTGCTGGTACGGCCTTGGATACACTCCCCTGCTCTCCACATCAGGTGTGTGCTTACCTTTCCAGTTTAGAACTTCACTTCCCGAATAGCCAAAAGCTGCTGCAATTTCTCTTCAAAGAGCTCTTCGTAGTTTTGAAGATCATAACCAAACAGCGGAAAGGATTCAATAAACGAACCCCGCCCCACCATAATCTCAGCCCTGCCCTTCGAGAGCAGGTCAAGCGTGGCATACTGCTGAAAAACCCTCACCGGTTCCTCTGAACCTAAAACCGTTACCGCGCTCGACAGTTTTATCTTCCGGGTGCGGGATGCAATCGTCCCTAATATGACCGATGGCGCAGACGATACGTACTCTTCCCTGTGATGCTCACCAATTGCGAATACATCCAGCCCAAGCTTGTCGGCCATTTCGGCTTCCTGCATCAAAATTTCAAGTCGGTCTGCCGGGTGTAACGGCTTGCCTGTTTCGACAAGCGGCGTGTTTTCAGCGAATGTATAAATGCCTAATTCCATGATTGAACGGGTGTTTAATTATTTAGTTCAATATTAAACAATATTGGCAAGATATTCAATCGCTTTTATCGAACGGAGCGCCTGCGATTATCTATCGGGCGACTTTACAACTCACTGAATCACGTCACCTATTTCTTCTTAGTCTCAGTCAGGTCGCCGGCCATATGAATCTGTCCGTCAATTACGGCATCGGCTTCTACCTCAAGTGATTTTGTGTGTAAATCAGCTTTTATCTCTGCAGTTTTTCTCAAGATCGCCTTGGCTTCGCACCGTACCTCACCGTCAACTTTTCCGGCAATATCAGCGTTTGTTGCAAAAAGTTTTCCTTTCAGAACACCATTCTTTTCAAGTTTAAGCAATCCCTTTACGTGAACATCACCTTCAATGGTTCCCGCAATAATGGCATCCTGATCTGACTTGTAGGTTCCTTTAATAGTAACGGCGTTACTTAGAAAGTTGGAGTATGAGCTGTTTGATGTGGCCGAAGCAGATTTTTTATTCAACATGGTAAATTATCATTCATTCTTGCCCTGAGGTTAACTATCGATTTTTTGAACCCCGGCATTACGTGTATCTGTGATTTCTTGTTCACTTCTATAATAATTTACCTGAACTGTTCCTTGAATTTCAGTCAACCGGTAATTAGCTGATTGAATCATAAATTGATTACAGCGTTGTTTTACCATTAACAGCCAATAATTGTATCTTCTTCTTTCATCAGATTGTCCTGCCTGAAGCCAGTAGTCAAAAGCGGAGTCATCTGTCAGCAATCATTTTTTAGAATGTCAATTTCATAACGCAAAACTCAACAAAACCCCAATGTCAAGCAAACCAATTGTAGGTGTAGTAATGGGCAGCGACAGCGACTGGCCCACAATGAAAGAAGCCGCTGAAACCCTTGATGAGTTTAATATATCATATGAAAAGCAGGTAGTCTCAGCCCATCGTACGCCGGATGTGATGGCAGAATATGGCCTTACCGCCCGTGAAAGAGGTCTGAAAATAATCATTGCTGGAGCCGGTGGCGCTGCTCACCTGCCCGGAATGCTTGCTTCCTATACCACCCTCCCGGTAATTGGCGTTCCGGTCAAAACCACCGCGCTTGGCGGGCTCGACAGCCTCTACTCCATCGTACAGATGCCAAACGGGGTTCCCGTGGCTACCGTGGCAATCGGCAAGGCAAAAAACGCCGCGCTGCTTGCCATCCGCATGCTGAGCATGAACAGCGACGAGCTAACGGACAAACTTGAAGACTATCACCAAAAAATGGCGGATGACTCCATCGACAAGACGAATAATCTAAAATAAGGCGCCAAACTCCCAGACCATTGGGATCCTAATGGAGCACAATTCAACATCAAGTTTCATTTTCACAAAGACTGTATTCAATGAACAACAAAATCGTCAACATTACCATCCTCCTGCTGATCGTGCTGTTTATCTCGTTCAGGGTTTCAACCGCCTGCAGTGAAATGAACAAAACAGAACAGGTAAGGAGCAGTGATCCCATTGAAAATCTTCCGGTAACCTATAGCGGAGTAACTCCCTGTGCCGACTGCCCCGGAATTGAGTACTATCTGCTTATTGAAGAAGATGGGTTTAAAGAGCTGAAATGGTATCGCGACCGAAGCCCGGAGCCATTTGAGCAGAGAGGAGAATGGGTGTTGCAGGGTGATACCCTCACGATCTATGACGAAAATAACGAGCCTCTGAATCGTTTTCTCTACAATGAGGATCAGCTGATGATGCTGAGCCGGCAGGGTGAACAGATTCCGGGTGAATTCAGTGATATGTATGTGATAGAGCGTTCTCAGGAAGAGACCTCTATCAGGCAGCATCATGAGAAACTAAGGGGCGAGGGTGTTCATTTCCTGGCTTCCGGCAATGAACCGTTCTGGAATATTCAGA
>SL_8KL_010_SEDDRAFT_10001798_pt1 | contig 18487 bp, 9 predicted proteins | sample SodLakKL_010_SED_4_FD_11160 | JGI IMG/M metagenome (IMG submission 11160)
CTAGATTCCATCGATCTTCGAAGGTAGGAATACTCTGTATGAAGGGAATACCTAGAATCGACTTCTTTGACACTGCTATCAAAATGAGCTGCTACCTCTCTAATTTCGGCTTCAATGCCCTCGGGATAGGACATGCCCTTGCCTCTTCCATATCTGACAGGTATCAACTTTGACATCGGTCTACCTCAGTTCGTTAGTTTTTCTTCAGTATAAAAATATTCGGAAAATTAAGTTAAAAAGACTCTCAAAGTATATTCATAGTTCAAATTACACCAATCATAGAGTTTCTCTCTTATATTCTCGGTTATAGAACACTAGCACCACATCTTTGTATATAATTATAAGTCTCTTCGTCTCTACACCGGATAACAGTACCTTCTCGTCCACGAGTTAACAATACCCGATAAGCATTTAGTGTGTGCTCTTTGGAGTCATCAGACCAATTACGTACGTTTGAACGGACTTTCCATTCATCATCTCTTCTTTTTAGGTCGTTTCCCCAGAATAATATAATAAAGTCTAACTCTAATCCTTGACATCCAAATTCAGAGCAGGGTTTGTCTAGTTGACAACACGAAGCTGGGTCATCGGAAGGAGCATTAAACCAAGGCCCCCAAACTTGTTTCAATTGTTGAGGCCTAACAAAAGGAGCTTCCATTCCTTCTGGATCATTGCCTTTATTGTGGTCGGATGAGATTACCCAACCATATCGAGCATCAGGAACATCATCGTATAGACTCTTAACATACTCTTCAGCAACTTCTCTACTTTTAGTCACATGAATTGGATACCCATTCTTCTGTAATTCATAACTAAGTTTAGCGGCCTCATCTTCATTACCTTCAATTACAGCTTCTACCCACGAATCCAATTTGTGAGCAGACTTTGCCCGAATATTGTCTTTTAAGTGGAGTTCCTCTTTGTGTTTAAGATTACCATAATCTGATTCTATAAACTCAGCTCTTTCAGGTAAAACAATTTCCCAAGAATTTTCTGTTTGATCAAAATTTTCAAACTCTTCAACCCAAGTTTCTAGGCCTCCCTTTTCCCCTTTATAAATCTCCTGTCCTTCCCCAATTAATCCTATAACAACACCCCACTCTTGCCTTTTAGCTACATCCGCAAGAAGTTCCATTTCACTTCCATTGTATTTCTTATTTCTCGAGGCTTCCCAAGCCCTTTGTCCTTCGTCAAATACGTAAACATGCCCAGGAGCAGAACTTGTATTTCTAGTAACTTCTTGTTTAAACTTATACATCGGTTTCAAAACACTTTTTGCAGCTCCTTTAGCTCCAGCCCGATCAAATGCATCTTGTAGTACAGCCACAAGAGGACCATTTCCTGAAAGGTAAAGGCTATCAATACCACTTTTACGGGATAGAATAGTGGATTTTATCCCAACTAATGTTTTACCACTTCCAGGAGCGCCTGTAACAAGCACACAAGAGTGCTTTTGATTTTCCCTAGCTTCATTTATTATATTTTGTATTTGGGTAATTGCTTCAGGAACATTTGTAGATCTAACATGTTTTATTTTTGGTAACTCTCGATCTTGGAAAGTAGCAATCATTGCTTCAATTAAGTGAGGTAGTGGTGCATACTCTCCTTTTAGCCAATTTTCTGGATTATAGGAAGTGTTGTTATTTTTCAATGATTTTTTAAGATCTTTTTTTAGTTCATCAAATCCATTTTTTGAAGTAATTAACAAGTTTACAGCATAATCTTCATCTAAGTTTGACACGGAAGCTTCTTGTTTGAGCAAAGCTAGGTATGCATTGACAGTTTTATCATGAGATTCACTATGATATTCCTCTAAATCTTTTTTGTATCTTAAGGCCTGGTCAAGGTCTGCTTTGGTTGAGCTAATCTTATTTTTACATTCTATCACAAATATCTCATGAGAAGGAGTAACCAAAATAATATCAGGCCTTCTACCTCCTTCTCCAGGGAGTTCATATTCTAAAGCGATAAGGGTTTCTGAACCACTTTCAATATCTAACAAGAAATTAAGTTTATCTTTGAATATCTGAATGGTTTTCTTCCAGACTTTTATCTGAGTTGAGCCTAAAGGGAGACCCTTAAATCTTCGATTATGATGATCTTTTAAAGATTCCATGATTTCCTCTGACTCAGCAGAAATAAATTCCTCTAGAGAACTAGCCCATCCCCATGGTGGGTTATCCATTTCATATGGGGATGGTCCTTCCCAAACATATGATGAACTTGGTTTTTCTTGGTCCTGCTCAACCACTTCCCGTAGACCTGAGGCAGCAGGCTCTAAATCAAGTTCTTTAGATTTTACGTACGCGGGTTTTTCCAACCCACCAGCATGATCAGTAGCCAATGTAAATTTTTCATATAATTCTTCCGAAAGTGGTTCTAATAATTTCCACCAAATTGTCATTGGTTTTGAGTCTTCGTGACTTACGCATTCAACTTGACCACAGTAAGTAAAAGGTTTCCCTTTTTCCGTTCGAACAAATAGATGATGAGGTATTTGATCTGTTCCAGCATTGATATGCTTCTCACCCCAGGCATTCTCAGGACTTGCTCTAGTTTGGCTTTGCCATTGAAGAATATTTCGAGACTCAAAGGCATCTTGATATCGATGCTCACCTGAATAGTCACTTTTATCTAAAGTAACAAACAAGGTGAGTGAATTATCACCTACTGGAACAACACCACTCATCCATTTGCCGCCATGTCCTCCTTCCTCACCAAAAGCTTTGGCAACGTCCTTTCTTTTGTACTTTTCATGTAATTTTAGATCAGGATTCATCTTTGAGTCACCCTTGAGTCAGTTTTATTGACTGTAAAATGCAATAGGATTTGTTAATAAAAACCTTTACTTCGAAAAAGATTCGATTTATATCAAAGTCAGTTTTGAAAGTGGTATAAATCTCAATCTCCTAACGTTTTACTCACACAATAACGCTGTGAAGCAGAGACTGTCCTGACCTATGATATGTGATAATTCTTTCAGGCCTTGTTTTTCTAGACATATTTTGCACCGTGGTAAGTCTAGTTTTTTATTCAACACCTATAATAGACATCCTCTACAATAAATATCGGTGGAAAAGTATGATATCCTAGCTTGTTTTAAAAAATAGAAAAATTGTTATCTCAAATTTTATTTGAATAATTTTTCTAGTCTTTCTTGTTGACAATACTCTGCTATATCAATTAAACTGTGACCTCCATAAAGTACTCCTGCCAAATCTGCGTATTTATCAGACAAATCATCGTATTCGATAGCTACTTTTGGGAGAGTTTTAAATCTAGAAAGAAAAATCTCACCATAAAATTGATTTCTTTCTTCATATTTTACTTCATCAACAAGTTGCGCTAATTCCCATATATCTATCAGTTTAACTTCAATAAAAAAATATTTTTTGATTTGATTAATAAATTCAAAAACTAATTTCTTATTTCTATCATAAAGCTCAAGACTAGTTAACGGTTTTTCTAATTTATATGCATCCATAATCAACTCTTTGTCCTCTCCAAATAACAATTCATCAAAGTTATCAATTAAACTTTTTAACTCCTTTTCATTCTTAAATATATCTTCTTCCATATTGACATCTCCTTCTCCACTTTTCTCGTCAAGTCAATTATATTTTTTTCTTTTAATTACAACTTATTCCACAAGTGGAATTACAACCTGATTATAAAAATATATTGCCTAAAAATATAGGCTCAAGGTAAACAGTACTTAAAAATGTGTACTGTATCTATCTCTCAATTTATTTCTCAGAATTTTAATCCTTAAATTTATTAACTAATCCCCCACTTAAGAAAATAGGTTTGAACATATGGATAGCAACAAACTTGAAGGAGGGAGCTTTTGCGGTAACTGTCAAGATCTGATTACCAAAAATAAGAGTCAGAAAAATGTATTTTGCACGAGTTGTAATGAGGAACTAGATCCAAAAACTATTGGATTTAAGAATTACATAAAGAAAGATACAGAGGTATTAATTAAAAAAGAGGGAGATAGGGGAAAAATAGTAGAAGCAAATCATAAAGAAGGACTATTCAAAATAAAACTAAGAAATGAAGGTACTACATTGGAAAAAAAAGGGAAGAATATTGAAAGATATATTCCTTATGAAGCCGGGGAAGAAGTTTCATATGATGGCAAAAAAGCAATGATCAAAAAATCGGATACATGGATATTCCAAGACGATGAGATAATATTTAAAGTAAAAACAATAGAAGGAAATAATGAGTATTTTGCCTCGGAAGAGGATCTATCTGACACAAGACCAGAACGATTAGACAAACCAGAATTTTTAAAATATAATTTAGCATGGAAAACCAAAGTAGCTCCTTTTACTGATAGGAGTGAGGCTTTGATATATAGAACATCAAGAATACAACCATTCAAACATCAACTTGCAACTGCTTTAGATTGTATAAACCATTTCCCGCCACAGAAAATCCTAGCAGATGAAGTAGGTTTAGGAAAAACTATTGAAGCAGGAATAGTGGTTAAAGAACTTCTCAATCGAGATATTGTTGATAGAGTCCTAATAATCCCTCCAGCTAGATTGGTTAATAAATGGAAAAAAGAGTTTGATAGAAGATTTAATCTTTCCTTCACGCATTATGACCGGAATATGATAGAAGTCCTTGAGAAAAACCATGAGACAAATCCGTGGGATTTAAATGATCTAGTGGTTACTTCACTCCATTGGATACGAAGAGAAGAAAACAGAGAAAAGTTATTGAATAATGCTAAAAAATGGGATTTGATAATTTTTGATGAAGCTCATAAACTTAAAGTTAGAATGAATAGAAAAAAATCCAAAAAAAGCCATGAATTGGCTAAAAAACTAAAAGAAGAGACGGAGGGTTTTTTGTTTCTAACAGCGACTCCCTTTCATCTTGAATTATATGAACTATGGTCTATTTTGAAATTATTAGGTTTAAAGGGTTTTTGGAAAAACCCCCAATATTTTCGCCTTTTTTACGAAGAACTTCAATCTGGAGATGTAGAGGAGTATTTACAATATGGTACTATAATGATGATTCAAGAATATTTAGAATGGAGTTCTCAAAGTGACGAAAGACTAGAGGAAATAAGAAGTAAAAACATCAACGAGATATTCCTTCCTCTTTTTCTTCCACTTAAAGATAGAACTGAATTTATTGAGAAGACTTTATCTGAGACAAAGGAAGATCTTTCTTTCTACAAAAAAGATGAAATTAATGATTTAGATAAAAAGAAAAAGTCGATTGAGGAGGAAATAAAAGAGATTAAGAAAAGATTTGGTAAAAGTGAGGATCTAGAAAAGTCTATCAGCACTATTGTTGAAAATCTTCACCCATTAAAAGAAATGATGACTAGAAACACTAGAAAAATCTTAAAAAATTTAGGGATGATCAAGCATGAAAGGATAACAAAAACAAAAAGGTGGAAATGGACCCAGAAGGAAAAGGAAATTTATGAGGATATAGAAAATTATGGTCGGAATATATATAATATATTCGGTGAAAAAAATCACAAAGGATTTGCTTCAATGATTTATAGAAAGATAGCCGCTAGTAGTCTATATGCGGCTAAAAAATCTCTACAAAAAAGGAAAGTAAAGTTAGAAAGCCCTAAAGAAGAATTAAAAGATGATTTAAGTGAACTCAAAAGAGACATAAAGTATAAAGAAAGCGAGGAAGAAGATCCTACTGATATTTATGAATATTATTCTTCAGATATACAAAAAGAAAAAAGAGAAGTTGAAAGCATAATCAGAAAAATTGAAGATTTAGATGTTGATACAAAATTAGATGAGCTTAGAAATTTCTTGGAAAATAATTTTTTTGTAGAGGGAAAAGAAAGAAAAATAATAATTTTCACTCAATACTATAAAACAGCTAAATATTTAGCTAATAATTTATCTCCTGACTATCGGACCTGTATATATTCTGGGCAAGGTGACGGTGGTGAGATCTACTCTGTTTCTGGTAAAAAAGTAAATGAAGTGAAAAGAGAAAAAGCCGTCGAGTTTTTTAAAGGAGAAGGAAACATAATGGTCTCAACGAGTGCTGGTAGTGAAGGATTGGATTTTCAATTCTGTAATGTCGTATTAAACTATGATTTGCCTTGGAATCCTATGAAAATCGAACAAAGAATTGGTAGGATTGATAGAATTGGACAAGAAAATGAGAAGGTATATGTGTACAATCTGCTTAATCCTGAAAGTATAGAAGGTAGTGTCTATAAGAAACTAGAAGAAAGAATTAATCTTTTTCAGGAGGTTATTGGTGGTCTCCAGCCTATTTTAGGTGAATTAGAGGATAAATTCAAAGAAGTGATTAAACAAGGAAAAACAAAAAAAGAGATTACGAATGAAATAAATACATTCATAGATGATTATGAAGAAAGAAAAGAAATAAATGAAAAATTAGAAATGTTCACGATGGATTCTAAGGTATTTGATACTACCGCTATTGAGAATGCAGAACCCCCTATAAAAAGTCATGAAATTAAAAATTTGATAGAACTGTATCTAAACAAGGTGGGAGGAAAATTGGAAAAGACAAGTCAGAATTTATACAAGATTTATCACAAAGATACTATTCGTCCTGAGATCGAAAAAGCCACATTTGATCATGAAGTAGCTGTAGAAAATAGTGAAGCCGAACTGATTAGTTTGAACCATGAATTGTTAAACGAGGCTATGGACGAAATTACCCAAGACAAATCTGCGAAAAAACCTACTATGTTGAGTATAGGTGACGAGGAGTTCAAAGATAGAGTACTAATCGGTTTTAATTATTTAATAGACTTAAGTGGTGTTGAAAAATATAAAAGTTTAGAAACGGTAGCCTTTGATGCAAACACTAATGATTTAGAATTTTCTATAGTAGATGAGTTCGATATTGATAAGCTCATGCAAATTGTAAGTGATATAGAAAATTATTCGAAGAAAGGCGCCATTAAGGAGTCTAATCTCTTAGCTGAACTTGAGCCCAAAATAGAGAAAATAAAAGGAAAAGCCGAAGAAGAAATTAAGAAAGTATCTAGTGAGAAAAAGGAAAATTTCATGAAAAAGAATAAGGAAAAATTCTCTTACAGAAAAGAAGTATATAGGGATAATATAAAGCATAATAAAGAGACAAGTCGAGAAGACCTTGTAGAGTTAATGAGAGATGAAGTTAGCTTAAGGTTTATCAAGAGAAATGTAGAGAAAGACTGGTTTAAGAAATGGAGGAGTGACGTGACCTCTAGAAGCTTTCTTTCCGATGATACAAAAAAAAGAATGAAAAAAGAGTTAGAAGATCAATTTGAAGAAATAAGAAAAGAAATTCCCTTTTCAAATAAGGCCATTAAAGAGTTTGATATATCATGGGGAGAAGAGATAAAAGATGAAATTAATTGGGAAAATAAACTAGAATCTTTTGGTACAGAGGATAAAGCAACCGTGATTCCCGCACAACTTGAAACCAAAAATAAGAAAATAAAAAGCTCTTTCGAGACGTTTAAGGAGAAAGACGAAAGATTTAAGAGCAAACTTGATCGACTTGAAAACAAAAAGAAGGTTCGTCGAAATTATAACCTTATTTCCTCATTCATTATAATTCCTTCTGAATAAGTTATACAATTAGGTTCTGCTCTGAAATAAAACATATTAATTGAAAGTGCATATGAAATGACATCATGCCCTTCAAAAAAGATCTCCTCCGGCTCACCAGTATCTTCATCCTCCTGATCATCTTCCTGATCTTCGGCGGATTCTACCTGCTGCAGGGAGCTTACCTTTACTCCACTATTATCTTAGGATCTATTGATACCCCTGTTCATCTTGATGGTGCTGAAAGGGAACAGGAGGAAAGAGAAGTACTAGGAAGAATATAAGTGTAGATAGACAAGTAAATATTTATTCCTTGACTGGAAAATCCTCGCAGATATATCCGCAACCTGAGTTAACTACTAAGTTAATTCGATAGGCGAACAGGAAGGTTGATAAAGTTGCTCGAGATAAAAGAGTCGCTAGAGGAGTAAAACTGATCACAAAACATTTTTAGAAGAAGCAAGAAAAATATAAATATTCAAAACCATTTAGATTATCCATGTCAGTAAATGAGGGAAGGGTACTGATAAACCTCATTGATTGGATTACTAAATATCAATCAAACAATGAAAGTAGTATTAAAATTAATTTTACAATCGATAAGATTTCATTCAAATTAATCTGTAAAGAACTAGAAATTGAGGAAGAAGAAGACATTTTTATTGAAGCTCTCAAAGATAAAGTAGAAAATGAGGATTTGTTAATTAATAGCTTTACGGCTATTGAAGATTTGTGGTTCTATGAAAACGAGAATGATAGGTATAAACCTGACGTTGTAATGCATGAGCTAAACAGGAAAGGAGAAGGGTCGTCTGTTTGGCTTTTTGAGGCCAAAGGTTCTCCAAACATTAGGAGTGGTCACTATCAAGCTGAAAAGAACATGCTCTTTGCTGAAAAATCTTACTTGGTAATACCCAAACCACATTTTTCAAAATTATCAAACCTTGATTACAAATATGGTGTGATGCTTTATGACCTTGAAAATAATACAATAAAAATCGAGAAGGAATGTGGTGAAACCTCTACATCAGAGATCCAGAAGCAATATGAAGATTTTATCAGAAAGTTCCATATTAATTATGGAAGAACTTTGACTAGTAGTTCAAGTAAACCATACCACCAAAAAAAGGCCCATATCTCTGGATTGATTAGGTTATTATTTTCAACTTACTATGACATCGATCATGATGAAAGCGCATATGAAGATAAAATTCATGATTTGGTTTCTATTGGTGTTATCAATAAGACCCCACAGGGTATTAAATTGTCTGAAGAGGCAATTCCTATTTTAAAGCTAATTGATACAATTATTGATGAAAAAAGACAATACTCTTCTAGGACAAAATTTAATATGATTAAAGATCAACTAGAAGACAAATTATCAAGAGGTACCTTATTATATGACAAAGAAAATGGGAGTTTTGGTTTTTATATGTCAACATTATTTTACCTTATCCTAACGCGGAATATATATGTTCAGCAATTGCTAGAGTTTATAAGAACTGCTCAGATGGAGAATGATGGTTTACCTCCAACTCTTGCTCATGTAGTTACAGTGGGTATGAAAACTAATGTTCAACTCACCTCAGAATTATTTTTCATTAAAAGTGAAAAACCCCCTCAATTTCAATGGAATAGTACTAGAGTAAAGCCTAATGCATGTGCTTTTTGTGGGTATTCTAAAAAAAGTAAAAATTGTTTTGCTTCAGATGTAAAATTACCAGATTATGATAATAAAAAAGAAGTAGATGAATCAAAGCAAGATTTTGATAAAAGATATAAAGAATTTTTTGAAATTTGGTCTGATAGGAATCATAAAGAATTTTTTGAAAAAGAAAAACTTCGAGATAAATATATATCTATGTATGAATATGAGAATGGTGAGGAGGTTGAAGTATTTGCTCCTGGATTAATCAAAGCTTTATTTCACACAGATGTAAATAAAGGTATGAATCTTTTAAGAAACGCTAGAATATTAGATAGAGGTGTAAGAAGCGGATTGATGGCTGAATCCTGTCCTAGATTTGATATTTGCGATACTTATGATTTTAAAAAAGAATTGGAAGAAGAACAAAAAGGAATACTTTACTTTGCATAAAGAGGTGAATATACTATGACAAAAAATGGCTTCGATAAAAGAACATCGTTATCTGAAGAAATGACGGAAATTTTGTTAGAGGACGTCCTTAATATTGATCCATTAGAGGGATATAGATTTGGAATTGAAAAAATGCCTAAAAGAATTCATAAATTGCTAAGAGACACTCATGAAAAAAACGTACAATTTGTCAGGTATCTGCCAGATGTTTTAGTTATTGATACTTCTGATCCGTCAATAACTTATTTCGTGGAATTGAAGGTTGCAGATACAGGAATTAGAAAACAATCTTTTTTTCAAAAATTGATAGAAGAGAGGCCCGAAATGGCAGATGAGGTAAAAAGACCTTATCCAAAAAAAGAAGAAATGTCAAAAAAAGACATATTTAATGTAGAATTATCAGCACATGATTTATATCAGGAATATGAAAAATTCATAGATGTGATCATAGTGGGATATGCAACTTTTAGAAAGGAGGGTTTAATGGCAAGAAAAAACAAAGATTTAGATATAGTAAGTTACTATACCCCTGGTAAAAAAGGAAGGCCAGCTGTGGACGGAAGTTATACTAGAATAGCAAATATTGATTTTAGGTCTCTCAAGAAATTGGAAAATGTATTATTAGATAAGCACAAAAACTTAGATGAAGAAGAATTGAAGTCTGGATTGAAAAAGGCTGAGGAAAGGCTCTCTAATTTATCGAAGGAATAGTATTAGGACGGTTTAGAAGAATAAATACTGTGATGATAAATTAGATAAATGAAAGGTTTACAGGAAAAAAGTTAAAGAAAAAATGTAAATAGGATCTGTTTAATATGTGTCTAATATGTGTTTGAGGTGTGTTATTTGAGTGAAAAAAAGAGAGTTCAGGTGGCATTCACTGAAAAGCAGTGGTCCCTTATAGAGAATTTGAGAGGAGAATTTGGAGACACCGATGCTGATATAGTTAGAAATATTGTTTTGGCTTGGCTTTCAGAGAAATCCTTTATCACAGAAGCTACAAAAGATAAAAGGGGTAGACATGAATAAAAACAAAGATAATAAAGAAGATAATTCGGAAAATAATTTAATCGACCAAAGAAAAAATGAAGGTATTAAATCAGAAAATATCAAAGAGAAAATAAATGGTATCGTAGATGACTTTGAAAATGATATAGAGGAAAAAATGGAAGTTGATCAAAGAAACAAGCTGAATGATTTAGATAGCGTAGAATGGATCAAATTAACTAAATCATTTTGGGTAAGTGAAAATCCTCCTAGAGATTCACTTAAGAAAGAGCATCCAGCTACTTTCTCTGAAAAAGATGTAAAAAAGTTGATTTTATTTTTTACGAAGAAAAAATTAAATGATGGTTCTCGATCGGTAGTTTTAGACCCGTTTATTGGAACAGGGAGTACTGCTCTTGCGGCTATGGAATTAGGAAGAAAATGTATTGGAATCGAGCTTATAGAAAAATGGAAAAAAATTGCTGAAAAGAGAATAAATAAAAAATTAAGACAGAAAAAGCTTCCTGGTTTTGAAGAGGAAAACGTAGAACCCCAGATAATAAAAGGAGATAGTAGAAAAACTTTAGAAAATATAGATGATAATTCAATTGACTTCATCGTTACTAGTCCTCCCTATTGGAGTATGTTAGATAAGGCAGAGGATCATAAATCCGAGCAGGAGAGAATTGATAAAGGTCTTGAGACAAAATATAGTGAGGAAGAAACAGATTTAGGAAATATTTCAGAATATGATAAGTTTTTAGATGAATTAGATAAAGTTTGGAGTGGATGTTACGATGTTTTAAAAGAGGATAAATATATGTGTATAGTAGTATCTGATATAAGACATGAGTCAAAGTTATACATGTACCATTCAGATATAGCTAATCGATGTGAAGAGTTAGGTTTCGAATTAAAAGGAATCACAATTTTAATACAAGATGATAAAAACCTATATCCATATGGGTATCCATTCACCTATGTCCCAAATATACATCATCAATATATCATAATATTGCAGAAAAATTGACTTTATCTATAGAATTCTGAACTTGCGTCTAAAGGTTTTTAGATGGAAAATATCTTCGTCTCCTATTTGCAGAGTCTAATCACTTCTGAACAATATTCTTTACCGGGCTCTTCTTCACAAGGCGGTTCATTTCCTGTTCTCAAGCCTTCATCATCCAACTCTACAGGCAAACTATTTCTCAACTCTTCTTCAAATCTTTCAAGTTCTAAGGAAACCTCCTCATCATTCCAATTTCCTGTTTTCCTATCATAATAAAGAAGAACAGCCTTTGAAACACCAATCTCAGGGTACAGATTTTCGAGTAAATATGAATATCCCAGAAGCTGATATTTTTGATGTCTTTTTTCAAATTTATTATCTGGATTGACTGTTTTGTAATCAAGAACAACAAGACCGTCGTCAGATTTCATCAAGCAATCAACTTTACCTTCTAACGTTACTTTGTGTCCGTTTATATGTAATGGATAGTAGAATTCTTCTTCCTTTAAAGTATCCCTTGAACCAAACTTATATCTTTGGTAAACATAACTATTATAGAATGCCTCCATAGCTTTTTTTACTTCGTCTTTTAAGTCATTCTTAAGGAAATTATCGTTAATCTCATAATCTTTAAAGTCACTAGATTCCATTGCCTTATGTAGCTCACTGCCAAAAACAACTCCTTTAGGTCTCCCAACACCTTCACAATCTGAAGGACCAGATACTTTTTGGAGTGCAATATATTGGTATCTTCTCGGACAAGCTATCAAATCATAAAGGTGAGAAATCGATAAAGAGGTCGGGACATAATTCTCTAATGTCTTTTTTTCCAAATCCGGTAAATCAAGTTCATCTACGTCGATACTCCTCTCACTAGGTTCTATATCATCTTCATATTTACATCCTTGGAAAAGTAAATCATTATCATCCATTTTGTGATATATCTTCTCCCACGAATATCTCTTTCCTGGATAATCTCTAAATGGGAGAAAAATATGATCTTCAGCTCTAGTGAGAGCAACATAAAAAACACGCCATTCTTCAGACCATTGATTAAATATTCTGTACCTATCAAAAATGTTTGTCATCTCTTTTTTACTTTTATTGTCGATTGAGTTAATTTTTTTATTGGCATCTTTAAATTTCTGAAAAGGGTTTCTTTCATTATCTTCGTTAAAATATATGCCTTCGTCAAAATTCCCTAAGTAGTTTAAGCCAATTGAGACAAAAGTTTCATCTTTTTTTTCTCTCTTCCTTTTAATGATAATATCTAGGTCATTATCGGCTAGAGATAATAGATTATAAGATATACTACTATCTGGATTGTAATGGAATACTATTGGATAACCCAATCCTTTAGCGGAATGGACGGTTGTTATTTTTACAGATTCCTTCTCTTCCTGTTCTGCGAGAGGTGCAAAGTTGAACTCTGCTTCATCAGTTCCAAAATCTCTATAAAAGTTGATTCTCTCTATAAACTCCTGGAAAGACATTAATTGCTCATCTTCCCATTCATCTATAACTTGTTGAAATTGCATTATATTTCCTAACTCCTGAATTCCTTCAGTAGCAGTAAGGGACACAACATCAAAGGCAGAAAATTGTAATATGGATTCAACCAACTTTGATTTTCTATCCTCTCTTTTCCACCTTAAATCCTCTCTAAGATTGATTAATTCCTTTAACTCCTCGATATCTCTTTTCTCGATGAAATCAGGATTTTTGTTTTCCACCCAATCTAATTTGAACTCTTCTGAAGCAATGTATCTTAGAGTTTTATCCTCTAACCCTAAAAGAGGTGATCGGACGATTCTAGCTAACGATTCAAAATCGTGAGGATTCTCAATCCAATTTAGTATATCAATAATTATCTGAATAGATGGAGATTTTTTAAATAAACCCTTTTGATTCACAAATATATAATCTATATTTTTGCTGTTTAATTCACGTTTCAAATGTTGCCATTTACTTCTACTTCTCATCAAAATCCAGCAGTCACCTAGTTCTGCTTCTCTAGTCCCAATATCTCCATTATCTTTCTCTTCTAAAATTTCATATCCATTTTTATTATCATCAATCTGTGAGAGAATATTACTTATTTCTTTTGCCCAATCTTTAGCTAATCCTTTCGTACTAGTCTCACTAGACCTGTAGAGATGAATAGATTTCCTATCAAATTTTTCATCAGCTTTTTTTCTATTCTCACATGCTTGTAAGTTATTATGAGGAAGTGCTATATCAGGAGTGAATTTTTTCCTTTTAAATAATGATTTGTTATTTTCATTCCCAAAAAGATTATTCGTGAGTTGAACTATGTTTTTATTAGATCGAAAATTAACATCCAAATCAATTTTTTTAAATCCTTCAACACCAAGTTTCTCTATTTTCACATCTAAACAATTTCCGTCATCTAATTTGTCTACCATCTGTGAAAATATATTAGGATCAGCTTCCCTCCATTGGTAAATACTTTGCCTTGGATCTCCTATCAATGCAACCGAGGTTTCATCAGAAATAAAAGCTTTCAATAAATCGCATTGAGCATGACTTGTATCCTGAAATTCATCCACAAAAACATAATCGAATCTATTTTTTCTAAATTCCTCGCCTTTATCATCTTCGTTTATATGTTGGATAATGTGATACCTTACATCATCATAGGTTAATTTTCCTTCTGATTTTGTCTTATCGTCATATCTTTTTTCAGCCTCTAATAAGACTTTTTTGAAAGCCTCTAGAAGTTCTTCGTATTTCTTATATATGTTTTCTAATTTATCCTCTGAAAGGCTATCATCTGGACCTGTTAGATTATCACTTATTTTTTTTCTATCTTCCTCGGTTAAACCCTCTTTTGGATTTTTATTAAGGAAAAGGTCCTCTTCAAAAGTTCGCCACGCCTCCTCCATAACCTCTTTAGCAGACATTGCTAATTGTCGGCCATCCCTTAAAACATTCCAAATCGCAGCTTCCCAATGATTGTTTTCAGTTCTGTTGTATCGATGTTTAGGAGCCCAGTCTTGTAAGATATCTGTTAGTTCCTCATATTCTTCCTTTATTTCTCTTATGACTTTTTCTCGAATATTATGAAGCTCAAAATCATCAGTAACTTCATCAAGACTTCCAATCCCTGCTTCGATCATTTCTTCATTCAGAACTCTCCGAGTGAATTTATCTAAAGTGAGTATCCAAGACTCATTTTCTACTTGTCTTTTCAATTTATTTATTTTTTTGCTCTTTTCTTCTTTCATTTCATAATGTTGGACCAGCCTGTTTAGAGTTTCTTCTTTAAGTTGTCTAGCTGCTTCAACGGTAAAAGTGACTACCAATATCTTTTCAAATGGGTTTTTGTGCTTTTTATTTTTTCTCAATACAGCCTCGGCAACGGCTTCGACCATCGTTGTGGTTTTACCTGTACCCGCACCTGCACTGACAATTACATTATTATTATATAAAAACAAATTATCCAAAACCTTTTCTTGAGGAATTACTAGGTTTTTTTCTCTTGATGTATCAGTTAATAGTGTATCAGAGGTCATTGAACCACTTCCCAATCACCACATAATCTTCTGTATACACAATCCTTACATTTTCTATCTCTATCAGATATTCCTATTTTCCTATTACCTTCAAATTTTTTGGAGTTCTGGATCTGATCTATTAAATCTTCTAATATAATCTTTTCCCATCCGTTAGAGTCATTTTTTCCAAATAAATTGTTTTTTTCAAATATTTTTAAAAGAGGAGAAGATTTTGGTTTTATTCTCTTCCTAATTAAATACCGAATACATTTAAAGTTATATCTTTCTTCTTTTGGTACCCAATTTTGGAAACGATTGCAATAGAGGTTTTGAATTGTTGTTTTGTTGTATTTATACCTACCCAATGAGACATAAGAACAATTTTTTGAACCTGGTGAATCTCTTGGATTTGGAAAATAAACCAATGGAGTTCTAATTAAATCATGTGAATTGGATTCTTCATTCTGCCACTTGCCCCTTTCTTTTTTTCCTAATCTTACTTTTCCTAGTTTACTTTCTACTATATCTATGAAAGATTCTAAATTTTCCTTCGTAATATTTCTACACTTATAGTTTTCAAGCTTGTCCCTTATCTCAGTAAGATTGCCACCTTGATTTGAGAGATAGGGTTCAATAAAATCAGAAATAAATTTATGGCCTTTAGATGAAAAGTAAGCTCTTCTTATAACATTTGGTATAGAACCTATATCATAATCATTCCAGTAGTCTGAAATAAATAGGCGTGACCCTCGTTCGAATGGTTCTTTGTCATCAGATCTATAAGGTTGATAAAATACATAGTTATAGAAATAATACTTTATTGGACAATCCATCCATAAATCTATTTCAAATTCAGGAACAGAGTCATTCTTTTGTTTAAAAATAATATTATTCAAATATTTTTCCTCTTCTGGGCTTGGTAGATTTATCGATGGAAAATCAGTTTTTATTCTAGCCTCATAAGAGTTTATTCGAGGGAGTATTGCGTTTTCTATTAATTCTAATTCCCTATTTTCAAAAAATGGAGTTAGGTCTTCTTTTTTTAAATCATAATCCTTCCTGTACTTATCTATTGATTTTTGCCATCTTGATTTTGGTTTTGAAAATAGTAATCCATTATATTCAACTTCCTTGCCTTCTTTTGTAGGGGATTCTAAATAAAAATCAGCTGGTCTAACATGAGTAGGTTCTTCATCAGCCGAAAATATAGACCAGTTATTTTTATGTCCTCTATCGTCAAGATAAGGATTTAGTTGATAGACCTTTTTATCTTCTTTTTCCGGCCCCATTGCTGCCTCAAAAAAGTCTAATTCATTTTCATAGTCCGTTTCTGGATCCTGAAGGTATAACTTTTCATACTTCTCATTGACTTTTTCTCTAAAGCTTGTTGGTAGAAATTTTGCTTCTGGAGCTTGTCTAGGAAAGGTTCCTGATCTCATTCCTAATATGATTCTATTTTTATGAGGGAGAAAAAATGAATTAGCCGCATCAACAAATTTAACCGCTTGTTTGTCTCTTCTAGGTTTACCATAAGTATCTCCCCCACCAACTATCCAGAATGCTTTGATCATGGATTGAAAAGCACTAGAACTAGCTCCTTCAATGTCAGATATAAAGTCTGAAAACTCATCAGCTCTCTCTATAAGACCTATTACCCGCTGTGCGTCCCCGGTCATGTGAGTTTTGGTAATTTCAGCTCGGTTGTATTCTTTCTCCAACAAGCCATTTCTAGCTTCTCTTTTTCTTTTAACATGACAAGCATATTTTTGGAATTTTCCTAACTCGCTTTTTAATTTATCCGCAATATTATCTTCATCTACTTCATCTTTCCAATCTCTAAGTTGCTTGATGTAACTTCTTGTTATAGAATCTTTAGAAAATAATTTAGTCCATTCTTCAGGTTTCAATTTGTTTTCATCTTCAAATTTAATCTTCTTATTTAACCAATATTCTGATTGTAAAAAAATGTGATCAGGGAGGGTTGATGGTTTTCCATCGTAATTTAATACCAATCCTAATCTAAATGGATTACTGATATCTTCAACTGTCCACTCTTCTTTTTCTAATAAATTCAATAAAGAGGCGATCAATCTAAAAGGCACGCTCAATGATAGATTTCTTCTAGTTTGTACATGAGATGGAAGCCCAAAGTCTCGTAAAACTTCTTTAGCATAAGGTAAATAAACAGATGATTCTCTAGCTATAATTATGCTGTCTTCAACGTTTATCTCATCCTGCATCAAAGATCCTACAAACTCTACTTCCTGCCTCGGGTTTGGTAATTCCCACTTTTCCACATCATCATCGTTAATCTCATCTTCCTCGCCCGGCACTTCAACATCATCAAAAATGTTTTTAAATCTTTTTTTGATACGTTCATGAGTTCCTTTTCCTGTTATAACCTTAACTTCATCATATTTTTTATTAATCGGTTCTAATAATCCTATTGTAGTAGGATCTAAAATAGGTATTCCCAGTACTCTAACCGACTCAATCCCATCTAACACGTTTTTCAATAAGGAATCATCTTTTTTTATCTCTTCAGCAGCTTCACAAACCAAATGATATCTAGAAAGATAATACCTATCATTAAAATGTTCATCCATATCATCAATTTGGTCCTGGATGTATGATTCCATTTTCCTGAAGAACTCTAATATATTTACTGCCTTCTCACTTTCATAATCATCGATATCGTCATTCCTAGCTATTTTAATCAAATTAGAATGAAAATCTCGGATTGAACGATCTTTTAAAGATGGAGGGTATACCGTTCTCAGATACCCTGAAAATTCTCTTACCAAATCTTCTATTATTTGGGTCCTCTCTGGCCTTTCGGATTCCTCCCTTGATTTTTTGATTATATTATGGATCTTGCTTGAGATATCAGAGGATTCTGCACTATTTTGGATGTACTGAGTAACAAACACTCTCAGATAATGGTTTTCTAGGATCGATGGATCGTGATCTCTCTTCTCTTTTATTATCTTCTTTGCTATACTCTCAAAAGTTTCACATGCTAATTTATTGTTTATCTGTGGTTTTTCTCTCGATACGTAGGTTTTTAAATTATTAATGGAGATGTTATCAGGGAGTATCAATAGATGTCTTTCTCTTTTAAATGGAGTCTGTTCTTTTTCGAGAGCTTCAATTAAGCTCTGAACCTCACATAAAGGATGAGTTCTTTTTATCTTTAGAGTAGTCGAGATTGTTTCAACACCATCCTTCTAAATTGATTAGGAAACATGATTTATTGTATATAAACTGTTTTGTTGAATACACTTATACACACCTCAAAATT
>SL_8KL_010_SEDDRAFT_10001802_pt1 | contig 18457 bp, 12 predicted proteins | sample SodLakKL_010_SED_4_FD_11160 | JGI IMG/M metagenome (IMG submission 11160)
GAATTTCTCTCCAATTTTTCAGGCGGTTTTTTGCCCACCAGCCAGTAAATCGCGGATTTCTGTAAGAAGGGTTTCTTCTTTTGTGGGAACTGGGGTTGGAGGAGGGGCTTCTTCTTTTTTCTTCTGCAGTTTGGTCATAAATCTGATCATGAGGAAAATTGCAAGAGCTATTATAAGAAAATCAAAAACAGCCTGGATGAAACTCCCGTAATATACCGCAATTTCAGCAAGATCACCCTGAGATTCGGAAATAACGATTTTTAAGTCAGTAAAATTAAGGCCAATAAACATTCCCAGAACCGGCATCAGCATATCATTGACAAAAGATACCACAATCCGGCCAAAAGCTGCCCCAATAATAACTGCAACCGCCAGGTCAACCACATTACCCCGCATAATAAATTTTTTGAAATCCTGGAGCATGGTCTTCACCTCTTTTCTTTTTTTTGCAACGATTATTTATTGGAAATAGGTTTGCATTTTCCCGATTAAAGCAAACTATAGCTATTTAGCTGTTTGTGGGTTGTTTGGCTCCTATTATTGATCTTGTCACAAATTATGGTTCGTCCAATTCAAGTATACTCCAAAATATATAAAAAACTACTGCTTTCCAAAATTATTTTCTGCTCATTGATTCTTGAAATCCCAGACAGGAATAAAACAGGGAACATTGCCTTGCAGGAGCTAAAGAAAAGCGAGATTTTTTTATATTGACAAAATGAACAGCGTTCATTAAAATATAAGTTATACATGGAGGAGCGTGATCCCATGAGAAGAAGCCAGCCCGAACTAAAAGAAAGAATCCTGGAAATTGCAGCTCCCCTGTTCCTGCAAGAGGGTTTTGATCAGGTTGATATGAGAACCATTTCCCGCAGAGCAGATATAGCAGTTGGGACCCTTTACAATTATTTCCCCAACAAGCGGGTTCTTTTTTTCGAGGTTTTCGAAACCGGCTGGGAAGAGGTTTTTAATAGGATTAATAACCTGTGCTCCCAGAAAGAATCCAGCCAGGAAAAAATTAAAGTATTCCTGGAAGAATTTCACAAGGCTGTAATTGAGCGCCGGGGACTGGGACTGGAATTACTCAAGTTAAGCCTGGAAACCCCCGAAGAAAAAAGCCGGATCAGGCGGATTGAACAAAATTTAAAAGAACAGCTTAGCGAGATGTTAAATAAAACTTCTCTGGAAGAAAGATACTGTTATCCCCTGGCCAGGTGCCTGCTTTCTTCAACCTGGAGCGTTTCCAAGGAAAACTCCGAACAGGCAGATCTCCACTTCAAATTTATTGACTGGCTTTTGCAAAATTTAATCGCAAACAAAGGAGCAAAAAACGATGAATAGACAGGATAAAAGGGCCATTATACTGGGAGAAGAAGATGTCCGAAAAGGACTAATTTACCTGGCTATTCCATCGATAGTTGGAATGGTAATCAACGGCGTTTACAATATTGTAGATACCATTTTCGTAGGTCGTTTGGGAACAAGCGCTATCGGCGCTTTATCTGTCGCCTTTCCTTTTTTAATGCTCATTTCCGCCTTTGGTATAGCAGTTGGAGTCGGTTCAGCCTCCTATATTTCCCGCTCCCTTGGCGCAGGACAAAAAGAAGAGGCCGAAAGAACTGCTGCAACGGGAGTAGGAATGATCCTTGGCTTGGGAATAATTTTAATTACCCTGGGTCAACTCTGGCTGGAACCGGTAATGCGTTTATTCGGAGCAACTGATACCATTCTTCCTCACGCCATGACCTATGCCCGAACTCTCCTTTTCGGGGCTCCAATAATCATGTTAAAAATGACGTTAAACAACATCCTGCGGGCAGAAGGCAGCGCCCACGCCAGTATGATTGCTTTAATTTCCGGGGCAGTTTTAAATATGATCCTGGATCCAATTTTTATTTTCACCCTGAACATGGGAATTCAGGGTGCGGCTGTTGCCACTGTTTTAGCCCAGTCTATCGCAGTTTGTTTCCAGCTCTGGTATTATATTTCCGGTCGCAGTTACTTAAAACTATCCCCTTCCCGTTTCCAACCTTCCAAAACTATAGTTATGCAGATTGTAAAAATCGGTATCCCTTCAATTTTAACCCTGGGGTTAAACAGTATGGCTATGGCCCTGATTAATAATGCTGCAGCCCCCTACGGAGATTATGCAGTTGCTGCCATGGGAATTGTAAAAAGGGTTATGTCTCTGGGTATGTTCGCAATTTTTGGTTATGGACAGGGTTTTCAGCCCATGGCCGGCTTTAATTACGGAGCTAAAAATTTCGGCCGTTTAAATGAAGCCATTCGCTTTTCTGTCCGGATCACAACCGCTTTTACCTTCTGTGCCGCCACTTTATTCATAATCTTTTCCGAAACAGTGATCTCCTGGTTCAGCACCGACCCTCTTGTTTTACAGACCGGAGCTCAGGCCTTAAGGGCCATAAGTATTCCCTTCCCCCTGTTTGGCTTCCAGATCATTTACTTCTCCCTCTTCCAGGCCCTGGGCAAAGCCATTCCAGCAGGGATCCTTTCAGTTTCCCGTCAGGGTTTGCTTTTAATTCCGGCGATCATAATTTTACCCCGGTTTTTTGGCCTGGATGGGGTTATTTTTGCCCAGCCCACTGCTGATGGCCTGACAATAATAATGACGGTTATTCTCGGGATAATGATTAATAAACAGCTGGACCGGGAAGCCCGGGAACACCTTACTTTTATCAACCAGGAAATAGTCCCAGCAAAAGCAGCCAAGGAGTTAATTTGAAATCCAGAAAAACCGAAACACCTCACAATTTTATTACATGAGAAAGGCCGGGAAGATAAGTTATCTCCCCGGCCTTAATTTATTTAAAAAACACAGGTTAAACTTTTTTCCGGCCATAACCCCCTCCACCCGGGGTTTCCACTCGCAGGATATCACCTTTTTTCAATTCCCTGGTAAACTTCCCGGGGAGTTTTTCCATAGAGCCCTCCCGAAGGAGTAAATTTTCCCCGGGCTTTCCCGGACCTCCTCCTTCCAGTCCGTAAGGCCCTTTCCTACGGCGTTCGGATAAAATTGATACCTGGGCTTCGGCTAACAACTCAAGTTCCCGGACCAGCCCTTCTCCTCCCCTTTTTGTTCCTTCTCCGCCGCTTCGCCTGCGGAAAGCGTATTCCCTGACGAGGAGTGGGTAACTTGATTCCAGAGCTTCAATCGGAGTATTCAGGGTGTTGGTCATGTGAGAATGAATGCCTCCCTCTCCATTTTTTCCCCGGGAAGCACCCATTCCTCCCCCCAGGGTTTCATAATAGGTAAAGGGCAGGTTGTTGCGGGGATCAATCCCTCCAACAGAGAGGTTATTCATCGTTCCCTGGGAAGCGGCAGGAATTTTTTCCGGTATCGCCCCGGCCAGGGCCCCCAGGACCACATCGACAATTCGCTGCGAAGTTTCAACGTTGCCCCCCGCTACGGCCGAAGGGTGTTGGGCGTCAAGGATACTTCCCCGGCGGGTTTTTACGTGCAGGGGCCTTAAAAGCCCGTCGTTCGTAGGAGTGTCGGGAGGTAGAAGGCACCGGAAACAGTATAAAACTGCGGAAAGGGTGATTGCCCGGACAGCATTAATACTCCCCTGAACCTGATCTGCTGAGCCGGTAAAATCAAGGTAGGCCTCATCCCCATCTATGGTCAGCTTTAAATCTATTTTAATATCTTCTGTCCCCAGACCGTCATCGTCAAGAAAATCCTGGAAAGAATAATTTCCAGAAGGGATCCGGGCAATTGTTCTGCGCAAAAGTCTTTCCGAATAATCTCGAAGGGCCTGGCTATAGACCTGGACTTCCTCTATGCCCTGCTCGGTTATTAATTCTTCTAAACGCCGGGTGCCGGTTAGGTTGGCCATGAATTGGGCTTCGAAATCTCCCTCCCGCTCCGAAGGAGTCCTAACGTTTTTCAGAATAACCTCCATCAGGTCTTTTTTTATTTGTCCTTTTTCCCAGATCTTAACCGGAGGCAGGATCAATCCTTCCTGGAAAATAGACCCGGATAGGGACATCGAACCAGGGGCGCTTCCGCCCACGTCGGCATGGTGGGCCCGGTTGGCTAAATAAAAGCAGGGCTCTTCCTCTTTTCCGGAAAAAACCGGGGCAACCACTGTAATATCCGGGAGGTGGGTTCCCCCCGCAAAGGGATCATTTAAAAGCACCATATCTCCCGGGGAAAAAGAAGTGGATGCGATAGCAGAGGCCACGGAAAGAGGCATCGACCCCAGGTGGACAGGAATATGTGCTGCCTGGGCCACAAGCCCTCCATCTCCCGCAAAAATACCGCAGGAAAAGTCCTGCCTTTCCTTAATGTTGGGAGAAAAAGCTGTCCTCTTCAGGGCAACCCCCATTTCTTCAGCAATTGAACGAAACCGATTATGAAATATTTCCAGGCGAACGGGGTTAATAGCTTTATTCATCAGCCTACCTCCAGGATCAGATTATTCCAGGGATCAACCCGGGCTTCCACTCCCGGGGGAACCACAGTTGTCGAAGAATATTCCAGGATCAGGGCCGGACCGGGAATTCGGTTGCCATAAAGCAGGGCCTCCCGGCGATATAAAAGCGTGTCTTCCCGGATCCCATCAAAAACCACGGGCCGGGAACCATAAATAGCCCGGTCCGGAATATCTTCGACCGGGTTATCCCGATGGGGCCAGGTGGGTTTTTCCGGCCTTCCCCAGCCCAAAACTCGCAGGTTGACTGCCTCTACAGGACGACCCTTGCGATGATAACCGTAACGCTGCCGGTGGCGGGCATGAAAATCTTCCAAAAAATTATGTGAATAGGGAACTCTCAGTTCGAAGGATTGGCCCCGGTAACGCATATCCAGGGAGCGTTCCAGGGTGATTTCATCGCGGGAAAAACCTTCGGCGGACATATCCTCGAGAATTTCTTCTTCCAGGGGAGCAAAAAGTTCCTCCGCCCTGGTTTTTAATTCCTCGGCCCCCATAAGCACTGTGCGGGAAGTATCTCTGCTCACGTCTGCCAGGAGCATGCCGATGGCGGAAAAAATTCCGGGGTAAGGGGGAATAACCACCCGGGGGATATTCAGGCTTCGGGCCAAAAAGGCAGCATGCATTCCCCCGGCACCACCAAAAGCAAAAAGTGAGAATTCACTGGGGTCGTGCCCTCTTTCAACTGAAATTACCCGTAAAGCCCTCTCCATATTAGCATTGGCAACATTGCATATACCCTCTGCCAGTTCTTCCTCTTTCAGCCCTGCCTTGCGGGAAAGGTTCTCCAGGTAGGGCCTGACTCGCTCCGGAGTCAATTCCATGCCCCCTCCCAGGAATAGCTCGGGAATCAGCCGCCCCAGGAACAGGTTGGCATCAGTCACTGCAGGGATTTCGCCTTTGCCGTAACAGATGGGACCGGGATCAGCTCCTGCACTTTCAGGGCCAACCCGCAGCGCTCCTCCTTCATCCAGGTAGGCCAGGGAGCCACCTCCTGCTCCCACAGTGTGAATGTCAATAATCGGCACCTGCAGCGGCTGTCCGCCCATGGTGGTTCCTGTAGTCAGAGGAAGTCCCCCGTCAACCAGCGCTACGTCGGTAGAGGTTCCCCCCATATCCAGAGTCATCAACCGCCTGTGCCCGGAAATTTTGCCCAGCTCATAGGCCCCGACTACTCCTCCCGCAGGCCCGGAAAGGACAGTCCGCACCGGTTCTTTGCGGGCTATGCGGGAACGAATTCGCCCTCCGTTAGACTGCATTACCGCAAGCTTATCCCCACCAAGTTTTTGTTCCAGGTGACCCAGGTACCCATCCATCCGGGGCATCAGGTAAGCGTTAACTGCGGTGGTAGATGTCCGTTCATATTCCCTGAATTCTTTAAGGATCTCATGGGAAGTTGAAACCGCCAGTCCTTCCTCGCGCAATATTTCTGCTGCTCGCTTTTCCGAAGCGGGATCGAGATAGGAGTATAGAAAAACAACTGCAACAGATTCTACCCCTCTGGCCCTCATGTCCCGGGCTATCTCCCTTATTTGCCCTTCATCGAGAGCTTCCATTTCCCGGCCATCAGCAAGCAAACGACCCCGAACTCCGAAGCGCAAGTCCTGCGGGATAATGGGCTGTTCGCGCCTGTAAAAAAGATTATATAGTTCGGTTCGGGCCTGGCGCCCAATTTCCAGAACATCTGTAAAACCACGGTTGGTCAGAAGAGCAGTTTTAGAACCCTTCCTTTCCAGTAAGGCATTGGTAGCAACAGTTGACCCGTGGACAATTTTTTGTGGTCTGCCCGGAGCAATTTCTCCCAGGCCCTCCAGGACAGCATCCGCGGGGTCATAAGGGGTCGAAGGAGTTTTTAAAATCTTCCATTCCCCGTCGTCCCGAAAAATGAAATCGGTAAAAGTACCGCCGGTATCGACTCCAATCAAGCTCATTTCCCTGCTCCTTTCTTCACACCATTAGTTATTTCTCACCTCCCAATGCAAAATCCTTCTCCTGGGACTTTTTGAAATATGAGGTGTTCAGCCTGGATTTAATTTTTCGTTCTGCATAAGGAAATGGTCAAGCTGAAAGCGCAAGTCCCAAACTGGAAGGGTAGTACCCCGGATTTTTTTGTTGCCCTCCTCGAATTTAAACTCCCCCGGGGAGCAAATCCCGGGGGAAGTTTAGATAAATTTTAACACTGAAATCGTTGTAGCAGCAATGAAAAGGGTTAACTTAAGATTTTCGGGTTTTTTTTGTTCTCAACAATTTTACTTGAATCATTTTAAAGTACCGAAATATCTATAACTAATTTAGAGAAAGCAGCTCATTTAATTCTGCTTACCAGGCCTGGCTGAGGGTAATCGAATAACGGATATTTTCCGGGTCAATATTTCCTTCGGGAACAAACATCCCCAAAAAGTCCCCTGTTTCTCCATCTCTGAGATCCTGGCACATGATCCCCCCATGAGCAACCTCCTGGCCATCTTCGTCAAAGAAGATTACTTCAAAAATAATCACGGAAAAGTTTTTGCCGCTATAATTGGTAATCCGGGATTCAACCTGAAGCATGCCCATCAACATTTTCACTTCAAGTCCCTCCAGGACAAAATCATCATCCAAAACCGCACCGACCTCTGTCTTCTGCTCCTCGGCGCGCATCTGGCTAAACCAGCGGCTAACCTCAAAGCTAAAACCCGGTTCGGCAAGATAGAAAGGCTCGGAATATCTGAAAGTTCCCAGTTCAGTGTGATGGCCTTCGGTTCCAGTGATTTGCCGCCACCTCTCGGGGTCCCGCAGAACCAGGGCAAAAATATCGCCGTTTTCCAATCCCAAAAACATAAGCCCCATCCCATCGGGAGCAAATAGAAAAACAGGGCTCTGTTGATCCCCTTGCGAACTCAGTTTTTTATAGTATTTAAAGCCCGGATTGATTGCCTGCAGATCGTAAAAATTCAGAGGTAAAGAAGTGCCAAAAGCCTCTGCAACCTTTCCTCCGGTGGCAATAACCTCCTTATAATGGTAGAAATCGGGGATGATGGCCTGATCTGGTGGAGCAAAGAAAATATATTGAGAATAAAGGAACCCATCACCCAAAAGATGGACTGGTTCCCCCTCGGCCTGGTTTAACCAGGGACCCCAGCTGTCATCCTTTGCTGAAAATGTAACCTGAATCAGCAACAGGTTCTTTCCTCCCTGGTCAAAATGAAAAGACAGTGGAGAAGTTATTGAATAAAAAAACAGTTCTTCTACCTCAGGGTTTAACTGGATAAATTTTTCCTGGGAAATTGGTGCTCCCCAGGCTGCTCCCGATGAGGCAACAATCAATATTAAGATAGCAAACACCAACAAAGCCCTGATGAATAAAAAACCCCTTTCCCCCTTTTCTTTCAAAAAAGTTCCTCCCTCCAGTTTTATAGATCACACCTGTAAATCTTTTCCTGAACTTCTTTTCAGTACCCGCCCGTAAACTCAATCTCAAAGTAAAGTTCGTTTATATCTGCTTCCTGCTCCGGCAGGGTTTTCCCTTCCAGAACAGAAAACACACTGGTTTCCGGCACCTCCCTCCTTAAAATTTAAAACCACTACCCCCGGACTGGAAAAGTCCTTCTGTAATTATCTTAGTTTAAACCGTAATAAATTTTAGATTAATTAAAACAATTTTCTCCGCCTTCTGACAATTAAATTTTACTCCACCTTTTCCTCTGGTTTTGGATCACCATAATTCCCAAGGAGGCACCGCCTGCAACTGCAAAAACCAGGATCAGCCCCCCCAGGCTTTCTATTGCCCGGGGGTTAATTAAAAGCATGAGTCCCAGAGCACCCATTAGCATTCCACCAACAAGCCTGAAACGGCGTCCGTAAATTTCCTGAATTCGCAAATATTCCATTGTAATTATTACTATCCCTACCACCAAAACTTCTACAAAAAGGTAGGCAGCCAAATAAACTCCCAGGAGGCCAAGAAAATAGACCCCTTCAATACCTGCTTCCCGGAGGAGCCCTGTCCAGATTACTGGAAACCCCGCAGTGCAGGGTAATTCAATCAGAGCAACTCCCGCAGCAAAAATAACGGTTAAAAGCAGGGTAAAAATTAGCGGTCGGTCCTTTCCCAGCTGACGGGAACTCTTAACAATAGCCGGTTTCCAGCGGGAGGAAATGCCCAGAACAGGCTGCTCTCCTCCCCCCAGGAAATCTCTGAGGTTTAAGGCCGCCAGGCCCAGGGCAAGTAACCCAATCAGCCAGCGCAGGTTCTCCAGGTGAGATATTACCGCCATCGCTGCAAAAACCCCGGCAATAAACAGGCCATAAACCAGGGCAGTTACCAAAAGAAATACTCCGCCAACTGCAGCTATGCGAACCCGGGAGCGGGTATTCAAAATCATGGCCAAAAGTACAGCCAGAACCCAGAGAGAACATGGATTAAACCCATCTACTGTTCCCAAAAGCAGGGTAGCGACAAATAGGGGCTGGCGGGATAAAAGAGTAGTGTCTATCAGGTAGGAGATTTTCTCCCCTTTCCCGAATAACGGATCGCTTTTCCTTTGCTCCAAAAACTTTTTATCCAGGAGCAATTCAATTTCCCCGGTCAGGTTTTCATTAAACCCGTGCCAGACTTTGTCACCGAGGATAAAGCCCGGAACCCAGGAAGCCTTTTCCTTCCTCTCTTCAAGCATTCTCAGGTACAGGTCCTGGGCTTTTTGATCAAACCAGACTTCCCTGCTCCGGATTTCCAGGTCGGGGTATGTTTCCTCCAGGTAACTGATCCAGCCCATGGCTTCTTCACACATTTCACAGCCATCCCCCCAGAAGAACCAGAGCACTGCTTCCTCTCCACTCCTTTGGGCGAAAACGGTAGGAATAAAAGTAAAGGTTAGTGCAACGACTATTCCCAGAATTAATTCTGGTAATCTTGGTCTCAGTTTGCTCACCCTTTCTCCAGGCTCAGGGCTGGCGGAGTTTCTTTGCCTCTTCCACCCAAAACTAAATTGGCTGGCAGATGACAGTAAAACAGGACAGCGTGCTAAAACAAAGCCTGTTTCAACAGGTAATATCGCCCAAGGGTATTGCAGGTAAAACTCGTTGCAGAAATTGGGGATCGAAGATGCTCCCTCTACTTCCATTTCCTATCCTTCCAATGTTTCCAATCCTGCAGTATCCCCTCCACCGGAGATTCAAAAACAGTCCTATCCTTCAATGAGACTTTACTTTATCCAGAAGTCCCATTTCTGCAGGATTAAAATCTCCTAATAAAGAAAAGTTTGTTCCCGCCAGATTGGAATTCTCCGGTTGTTCCTACTGTTCGCAGACAGCCCAGCCAAATAGCAAGCCTGAGAAAATCCCCAGTTCCTGTTTTTCCCTTTTTTCTTTTCTTTTACCATAGCATAACAACATAAAATTTAAATAAAATTATTTTAAAGCTTTCTTAAGCTTCCCCTTAACCTTATTACTGGAGGGGGTTTTTTAATATTCCTGAAAGAGGAAAGGTATTACTCCCCGAAAAATTATTGCTCCATAAAAAACCGGGTTCTCATGGTTTTCATGGAGCGTTATTAATTCCAATTTTGTTTTAATGCTCCCCGTAATTTGCAAAAGATTTTCTCACCAGGTTTCAAAAATAAGGTTAACCCTGCTTTTTACTCGGAAAATTTGTCTCCACCCTGATCATGGTTGCCTGAGTTTTTTGGCATCCTCCACAGAAAACAGCATGGGCTGGCAGATATCAGTAAAACAGGCCAGGGTTGCAAAACAGAGCTTAACACACCGGCCGACTTCCCCGGGCAGGTTGGGAATATAAAATTCATGGCAGACGTTGGGAACAGAGGATTGCCCCCTGCATAAAAGCATGCTTACCGCGGGCCCCTCTATATCCAGGCCATCGTAATGCCCGCTGGCCAGGCGATAAAGGTAGGAGAACATCTGAATCACTGTCCCTCCCTGTTTATACTCAACAATTTTAAAAACCCTTTTGGCTATTTCTCTTCTAATTTGCTCGGAATCGGAAGCAAACATAATGTTCCCGATCCCGGAAAAATTGGCGGGCTGAACCTGGAAAGAACCTGAAGATGCAGTTTCCGGACCCCCAATTGCCTCCAGTTGATCCAGAATCCTGACTGCAGTGCCCGCAATCGAGAGAAAAGATGCGAATGCAACCTCTTCAGGTGTTCCTGCACTGGCTGCCACCTGGGAAACAGTTCTTCCCAGCATTCCCATCTCTCCCAGGACCCTTTTTAAAACTTCGGCCTGTTCGGTCAATCCCTGCCCAAAAACATGGGGAAGCCGGTCCAGCAGCAGGCCGATTTCCATGTTCAGGCGAATGTCAAATGTAAATTCCACTCTTTCCGATTCCAGCATAAAGATGTGGATTGCCTCGGCAGGGTTAAAGGGGTCATTGCGGGGCTTAATTACCTGAACCGTCAGTTCAGGGAATACCCACTGGATGGGGATCATTGCGGCATTGTAAATAACCATGCTCTGGAAAATTTTGTTTTCCTCTATTAAAACGTGTGTTAAATCGATGGGTGGGATAGCTCCAAAGTAAAAACCCTTCAGGCCATCATCGTGATCAATGTAAAACAATAATTCGTCGATTCGAGTTGCTGCCTCCATGCGGAGAAAGGAAAGAGGACCATCTTTTTCGCGGATCCTTACCCGTAAACTGGGCGCAAAATTACTGGGATTAATAATATGCTCCGGAAGGTTTACCAGTTCACCCGTCAATTCATATTCTCCTGGACCAGCCTGCTCCAGAATGGAATCTTCCCACTCTACCTCTAAATTAATCCAGGAGTTATTACTTAACATTACCTCAGCTGTTTCGGGCAGAGCCCTATCTTCGGGGGGAGTTTCTTCAGCAAAGAAAATTTGGGCCCCGAGCACAGAAATAATAATCAGCTGGGAGCTTGGAGGGCGAATTCTCTTGTTATCAACCCATTCATCCCAGGAACTATCATAGCCGATATAGGTTATATAATAACGGTTGCCATCCACTTCTAAAACCCGGGCGTCGTACCAGATCCCCTGCCACTCTACCTCGACCAGGCTGCCTGCAGGAAATTCTTCTGCCCCATTTTCACCTCCCGAATTATCACTGGAGGTGCTTACCGAACCCATTTCTTGGGCTTTTGCGGTATTTCTGAAAAAATATACTTCTGAAGTTTTGGGGTGGTCCGCACTGTCACTGGCCAGTATTGGACGAAAACTCAGGTTGGGATAGGAATTACCCATGCTTAAAGTTCCGCTGGGGATAAAGCCTACCCTCAACACATCATTACCCCTGTAATAACAGCCCCCCCTGTAAACTCCCCGGGGATAATCCATAAATTCGTAACAGTTTCCACTCATATCATAAAGATTTAAGCCGTTTCCTTCAGCGGGCTTCAAACCAACATTATGGGTGGTAAGCCCTCCTTCTTCAATTGAACTGTTCCTGTTATACCAGGCGGCAGCTTTTGTGGCTTCTTCATCAGTAAAAGGCCCTGTAGCCCCGCTGGCGTAATTGCCGGGGGTCCAGTACTGACCGCTTCCCGCCGGGTTTTCAATTGCTCCATGGGAATTATCTGACCCCTTAAAACGGGCAGCAAGTTCCCACTCCAGTGCCGTGGGCAGGCGGAATCCTTCCCCGGAACCGGTAATAATTTCCTCCTCGGGGTGTCTGTTTCTGGAATCCCGGTAGACTTCACCCTCCCGGGTATATAGCGGGGTATAGCCCAGGTACTCGGACAGGGCATTGCACCAGGCAATAGCATCATACCAGGTAATTCTGGTTACCGGTTGTTTTTTGCTCTCAGAAGGTTCTCTGCCAAAATTGCCCAATCGCCCGCCCTCGTTCCCAATCCTCCCAAACCTGTATCCATTGTCTTCTGCCCAGAGGCGCAGTTCATACCAGAGCTCATAGGAAACAAGGGTTTCGCTGATCCAAAAACCTTTTTCTACCTTTCCTTCGCCGTCATCATCTACCCCGGTGGGGAAGGATGCAGCAGGGGCATAACGGAGAGCAAGATCAATTTCCCCAACAGAAAAATTAATTGCCGCGGCTGGATTTATTCCATCTCCTTTTTTAGCACACCCTGGCAGAAATAGAGAAAAAGATATAAACAGCAAAAGAAACACCCAAAACTTTCTGCCTCTTTTCAACAAGCCCTCCCGCCTTTCCCCTCCCCATTTTGGGGATTTTATTTAAAAGCCTGCCTAATCGAGCTGTTTGACCAGTTCAACTCTCCTGTTTTTTGCCCTACCTGCCTCGGTTTCATTGGAAGCTACCGGAGCCAGGGGCCCAACTCCACGGGCTATCAACCGATCTGGAGAAACTCCAAAAATATTAACCAGGTAATCCACAACTGCCTGAGCTCGCCTTTCACTTAAACCGATATTATATTCCAGGGAGCCAGTATCATCGGTGTGTCCAACAACATAAAGTTTTAAGCCTGGAAATTCAGTCAGGAGATTCCGAATTTCTGTGAGAACGGGTTCTGACGTTTCTTCAATTTCCGCACTGTCAAAAACAAATTCAATCCCATAGATTGCAATTGATCCTTCCCTGTTTATTCCTTCATACATGCTATCAACACTTACCAAACCTTCCTCCATCGGAGCAACTTCAATTATATCCAGTTGAACTTTTCCCAGGGCAGAATGGGCCGGCGAAGTTATCCCCCCGTTATGAACATAAAGAGAAACATAGATGTCCCCTTCTGGCCGAGGTAAAACGCCTGTCAGCAGGCGGGCGTCATTGCTTGATCTTAAATAATTTCCCCTCGAAGCTGTTCTAACTCCAGAAAGGGGAATCTCGAAAGGATAGTAGCCTCCGTGCCAGTCGCCAAAACTAGCCACTGCCTCCCGATCCCCGGTATAAAGGATTTCAAATCCGGAATTTCTTAATTCATTTTCGTAATTACGAAATATTTCCAGGGTAGAGCGCCCTTCCGGAACAAGGTAGGTTATTTTGGTTACCTTCCCTTCCAGGGTTTTATATTCTGTTGGAATGAAAAGGGTCCTGCCCAGGTAGTAGCCGGGATGGGGTACCTCGTCCAGATCTCCCAGTTCCCGTTTTACCTTGCCCAGAACAAGAATATATTCATCGAAGGCAAGCTCTTCATAGCCAAATATAATGGAATCCGCATAGCGCGAAACCAGGGGATGGTCATAGGTTCCAGGAACATCTTCCCCGATTGCCTGAACCGGGCCTCTGATAAGAAAGACAAAGGTAATTAGAGCAAGGATTACTATGAACTTTTTTCTCATTGTTAATTTCTCTCCTTTAAATTTTTCTGTTTTTCCTGGAAAACAAAGGTTTTATTTTTTTCCAAACTTAAAAGAACGTACTTTTTAATTCTCCTCTCTTTAACATTAGTCCTTTAAATCCCCAATACAATTATTGTTTCGGTATTTTTACCCTTATTTTTCTTCTGGATTTTAATTACAGAGGAAAATTAAAAAGCGGCCTCTTCTGAGGCCACCCAATAATTTCACTGCAATTAATTTTTCCCATCATTTTATTTCCAATTTCTTAATTCCTCTCGCTTCCTTTCTTCACAGCAAGAATGGCCCTTGTGGTCTTTTCTACATCCCGGGGCAGTTCTCTTTTAGGGGACCCCAGATAAAAACCCTGGAGAAAATCGATATTCAAACGGATCCCTATTTCCAGTTCTTCTCTGGTTTCAATACCTTCAAGTATAACTCGGGTCCCCTGGCTGTGGGCATAGCCAACAATTCGCCTGATTTTTTCCTGCAGCTCCCGGTTATCCGGCATAATTGCCGTTGTTGCCCGCCCTATTTTTATAAACGCAGGCGCAGTTGCCAGTATACCCAGGTCATCAAAATCACCGGAAGCAAAATTGCTCACCGAAACCAAAAACCCATACTTTTTACCATTCCTGATTATTTTCCCAATAAATTCCGGGTTTGCCATTTTCCCCTCGACAATATCCAAAACCAGGCGGTTGGGAAAAACCTTGCCTGCCCCTTTTTTAATTTCTTCGTTCTGCTTAAAGGAATAGGGTCCGTGGGGAACAAAGAGTAATTTCTCACCAATACTCCGGGCCAGGTTTTTTCCCTGGGAAAGTTTTTGGAAACTGAGCAGATCAAGTTCAACATAGAGGTTTTCCCGGAAAGCATTTTCTATTAAATCCGAGGTGTCAGGAAAATAACGGTTTTTTGTCCGCATATGAGCAACATAACCGACCAATCCGCCATCTTCAGCAGAAAAAATCGGCTGATAAACGTGGTACAGGTCCTCACTGGCAATAACATCTTTAACGGCTTTGCCCTGTTCTTTCATCAGGCGTTTTTCTTCGAATTCCTTTTTATCAAACTTCCGATAACGGTTCTTCCCATCTCTTTTTGCCTGGTACATTGCAAAATCAGCGTACTCAATTAATTCTTCAATTTCTCGGGAATCATAATTTAAGACTGCCATACCTGCACTAATAGAGACAGGAATGGGGATCTGGTTGAAAATAACCGGTTTATTCAATAGATACCTCTGGATTAGCTCCCATAGTTCCTGGAAATCCTCATCTTTAACCAAATCAAAACCATGGATGAAAATCCCAAATTCATCCCCGGAAATCCTTATTTTCATTGCCTCATCAAGGGGAATTGCTTTAATCCTTTCTCCAATCTCAATTAAAAACTGATCTCCTCCTACATGGCCGAAGGTATCATTGATATCCTTAAAATCATCTATGTCAATATAAACAAAGATCCCCTGTTTGTCCGGGTCATTTTCAATCATACCTCTAATACCAACCCAAAACTGGTATCTCCCCACCAGACCTGTAAGGGGATCCTTCATTAACTTTGTTTGCAGTTCTTTATTTAAGCTCTCCAGTTTTACATTGGCTTTTTCTATCTTCCTTTTTGTATTTGTAAGCTCGTTATTGAGTTTTTGCAAATCTTCGAACCGTTCCTGGATTTGTTCTTCGTCCCCCCCGGCATTTTTTTTAATTTCCCCGCGAAGTTGATTGAAAAGTTCATTGTACATTTTGAGCAATTCACCAATTACCGGTTCCTCCGCGATTTTTCCTGAAATTCCAATTCCCAGGATTTCTCCCTGCAATTTCATCAGGTACAGGGAAAGCTGGATAAAACTTTCGCCCATCCTAATCTGGAGAGTTTCATGTTTTTTTGCGTGGCTCGAAGGATTCTGGAGGAACTCTAAAATCTCTTCTGCTTTATCATCCTCCAGCAGATTCAAAAGTGATTCTCCTTGAGAAAAAAGTCGGGAATCAGTTGTCCATTTTACTTCCTCGATAATACCCCCAGTATCCAATTTAACAAAAAAATTGGCCATCTGTTTTTCCCCCTGTCAGTCTTGAAACCATTAAACCTTTTTTAATTTTCCCCCTGCCCATTCAGCAAGTTCCAGGCCGTTCCGGGCATAAATATCGGCACCCCACTCTTGGGGCAGATGAGGAGCAAGGGAAAAGGCCCGCCCTCCTACGGCAATTAAAGGTTTAAATTCCTCCTTTTTTGCCTGCAGATCAGAAATAACTTCCCGGCACTGTTCAAGGTAAATGGGCATAGTCACAGAAAGAACGAGCAAATCTGGATTGTGCTCCTGGAGGGCACTTAATAAGCTTTGCTGGGGAACCCCTGCTCCGAGATAAAGGCTATCCCATCCCTTCATCTCCAGAATATCACACACCATCCGGGCCGCCATTTCATGTAATTCATTGCCAATACAGCAGGCCACAACACTTCGGTCAATCCTGGGCCTGGAAAAAATCAATGGATAAAGCTGGCCCATTATGTTCTGGACCAGAGCTGTAGAAAAATGCTCCTGGGCAACACTTATTTTCCCCTGATGCCATAGGTCGCCGATTTTTATTAAAACCTTCTGGAAAACTTCCTGGTAAATATCCTCCAGACTGACCCCATCCTCAATAGCCTTTTCAATTTCTTCCCGGGCAGTTGTTTTATCGGATTTAATTAAACAATTGAGAAAGTTTTCTCTGATTCTTCCCAGCTCACCCCGGGAAAAATCCTCATCTTCTACCGGTTCGATCGGGGCTTCCCTGGTAATTCTAATTGCTTTATCCAGCTGTCTAAAAGTTTCCTCCCTCTCTTCAAAAGGAACTTCTTCCCCCAGGACTTCTTTAAGGATTTGATAATGAGCTACCATCTGCTCCCGGACTCTTTCTTCTCCAAGGTCCTTCATGCGCTGAACAAGCAGCTGCAATAACCAGAGGGCATAATCAGAAAAAATCGAATCTGCCTTTAATTTAACTGCAGTTTCCAGGGTTTCCAGATTGTAATTTATATCTTTGAGCATCATTCTTTTGCGGTAATCACTATACTCCCTGTCCATCTTTTTATCCAACACAAACTGCCGNTCAAATATTTTCTGGACCAGGTTCATCCTTTTTTCGGTTGAATCCAGAATGAGCAAACTCATATTCTTCCTCCCTTTATCCCGGAAAATTAACTTAATCGGAAAAATCATCCGCTGAAAAATCTGCTTTTAAATCTAAAATATAAATTTCTACATTTTTCCCTCTTATTCCTTGCAAAGAATCGATTTATTTACTGGTGTAAAAGGAAAGAGCAAAGAATTAACGAATTTCTTACCCGGGAGGCGATTTTTATGCCTGTTATCCACCTGAGGATTGATAACCGTTTAATCCACGGTCAGGCAACGGCTTCCTGGGTTGGCCATCTCAAGCCTGACCATATCCTGGTCGTAAACGACCAGGTTGCCCGGGACCCTATTTTGAGCAAGCTCTATTCTCAGGCCCTGCAGGCTAGAAAACTGCAGACCACCCTGTATTACCAGGTGCAAAAACCCCTGTTTTCCAACATTCCTTCACGGGTTGAAACCTCGGTCTTAGAAATTGACAAAGCAGCGGAATATCTGGAAACTGAAAAAGGAAAGCGGGAAAAAGTCATGGTTATTGCCAGGTTCCCTTCCGATGCCCTTGCTTTAATCGAGAAAGGATTAAACCCAGAAGAAATAATTGTCGGTAACCAGATCATTATCCGGGGCACCAGGCCTGTCAGAATTAACCGCTTTATCTGGGTGACCCCTGAACAGGCGGAAATTTACCGGTCAATAGCCCAAAAAGGCTATTCCCTAAAGATCAAAATTATGCCCCTGGAAAAGGGAAAGGATTTATTAAAAGCACTGGAAGAGAAAGGATTATAAGAATCAAACCTTTCTTTTTCCACCAGCAGAAAAAGGAAAAGTTGTTCAGGCAATAGAAGACTATTTTGCAGGGGTTTTTCTTTGCGGCTTTCCCAGCATTTTTTCTTTAAACCACCCCTAGGAGGTCATTAAACTTGCAAATCATTGTCCTTATAAAACAGGTTCCCGAAATGGATCGGGTAAAATTTGATTCCGAAAAAGGAGTAATTGACCGGAAATCAGCAGGAGTAGAAATCAATCCTTTCGATCTTAACGCCCTGGAGACCGCAGTTCAGATAAAGGAAAAGGTTGGTGGCGAAATTATTGCCCTGACCATGGGTCCTCCCCGGGCTGAAAAAACTCTTCGAGAAGCAATTGCCCGGGGAGCAGACCGGGGAATTCTCCTGAGCGATGGAAAATTTGCCGGAGCAGATACTCGCTCAACTTCCTTCACCCTGGCCCATGCTATCAAAAAAATTGGACCCTTCGACCTGGTAATAGCCGGAGAAATGACTGTAGATGGCGATACCGCCCAGGTCGGCCCTCAGACCGCCGAATACCTGGATATCCCTCACATAGCTTATGTTACTGGCCTGGACGAGATTACTGCCTTGAGTCTTACAGTTACCTGCAATATCTGGGATGGTAGTTACCGTAAACGGATCCACCTCCCGGGTTTAATTACTGTTACTAAAGATATCAATTTTCCCCGGTTACCTGAATTAAAAAACAAAATGAGGGCCAGGGAAGTAGAGATTCCCAGGTGGGATTTCTCCGCCCTCTCTGACGTTCTTTCTCCAGAAGACACTGGCCTGAAAGGTTCTCCCACCCAGGTTAAAAAGATTACTATCCCCCCTCCAGTAGAACGAAAAGGGCAGGTATTTTCTGCTGAAGAAATGGA
>SL_8KL_010_SEDDRAFT_10001803_pt1 | contig 18457 bp, 36 predicted proteins | sample SodLakKL_010_SED_4_FD_11160 | JGI IMG/M metagenome (IMG submission 11160)
CCCGCGATAACGCCATAAATAAAGGTTAAACCAGCAAGCGGTATAATAATCTCTATCATTTACTCCACCTCCTCTATCCACGGTAAAAAAATAGAACAATTCCCCTCAATTTCCTCTTTGCAATACATGCACCTGAAAATTTTACCAACTTCATTTTTTGGTATCGACAAACAATTATCGCAATTGCTACACCGCCATATATTTTGTCCTTCCTGCCACAAAACAGCCACTTACTACCACCCCCGTTATGTTGGTACTATTCATACTGTTGCCTCCTTCACTTTGGTGAGTGCCTGTTCTATTTCGCAATCCGAACAAGTTTTTTTATTGCACTCAGGATGGCATAGTTCTTCACATGCATATTTTAACGCCTTATACATTTCAGGTGCGGCCTTGACTAAGTTTGCATTAGCATCTGCGTTTTTATTGTTGCCATACCAACAAGTAATAATAGCCTTTCCTTCATCGTTAATAATATCCACCCATCCAGTGCTGTCTTCTGGCTTGCGTGTCTTCCACGCTCCAGACGTAAAGTTAGCCATTATCTAATCATCTCCTCTCCAGTTCTTCTGAGATTGGAAAGCCATGTTCATGGATATTGCCGATAACTACTCCATCAAGTTTTGCAGGAACATTCGTGGAGAACTTATCTGCTCGATAACCCACATCACCGTTAATAAACAACCAACCTATATGGTCTACGGTTACATGATATTGTATCCCGTACTTATCTCTAAACCAATCCCCTTCATAAATCTTTACACCTTTTTTATCAAGTAGACCAGTACATTGTCCCACGGTGTCAGGGTCAACCCTAAACGCATCCAGATTTAAACTAAAAATATAATGAGCTATCTGAGACTTTACACATCCACCAAAAATCCATTTTCCTGTGAGCCAGTGTTTACCTCGAAACTTAATATTTCCCATGGTTATATTCTCCTTTCTTGGGGAGTGCGTAAACCAGGTATAAACCCGTTTATCATAGCCACATCTTCCTCTGTAAATTCCTCGAGTTCGTCCATATCATATCTTTCATCCCGTGCATCACTCTTTGTCATTATTTACCATCCCTTCATAGCGTTCTTGTAGTAGTTGTTCTTTTAACAATTTGTTACAAACCTGTTCTCCCACTGGGTCTGGGTATGCAACGGGTCTTTCCGATATCTTTGCTATCTCTATTGGAGGCATAAACATATCCATCAAGTCCATTAGCCTCATTTAAACACCTCCTCATCTACATAGTGTATAACGTCATGGTCAGTGATATAATCAATCAGGCCATCCGTTACACACTCGACCTTATAACTGTCTGCATAAACCTCCAGCACTCGGAATATGCGACCCTTTGCCATGAAAAAGTAATCTCCAGTCATCATACAGACACCTCCAGCTTATTTTTTAATTCTTGTTGCGGTGTGGGTTGCATAAAATACAACCCCACCATAGCTACAATGGGAAATAAACCTCCCACCACAAACCACAACCACCCAGTGCCCCCCTTGTGGAGGGCAAGGCGGTAGCTGATATAACCGAAGATTAGGAATTCCATATTTACACCTCCTTTATTTTAATAATCCACTTTCAGGCTCTACATCATACTTAAACCAACTGCCTATAACCTCTTCTTCTGTCGTGTTAAGGTAGTTAATTTCACTCCACTTGACTTGTTTATAAATTTCACCGTCCAAAAGGAGAGTCAGGTGTTCATCATCTCTGAAGACACCATATATCGGATTGATTTGCTTGCGATTTTTCATTGCAACATACCTCCCATAACATCGTGGACAATATATATCCCGATTAATATATTAGCGAGAATAACTATGCTGATTAACCCAGGAAGGGTTCTTAAGAGTGTATACATTGCGACACCCCCTCATTGAAGCGATGGTGTAGGTCCTTTAATATTTCATGGTCATCAACCCTGATTCCTAAGACGACACCTTCAGCTACCTCTCCGAGCACAAGACCGTGTCTATTGCTGAAGAATTGGCCCTCGTAGACATCCACCCACTGGTCATTGAACACCAGTGTCCCCATGTCATCCGCAAAGATATTGCCAATCTCATCCACAAAGATTCTCCCTTTTAAACTACCAACATCGATGGTATAAGCAGTCTTGAAGTATTCCTTATCATCTGCTTCAATTACCCGTTCCCAAATCTCGATGAGACCGAGTGGTGCGAGTTCTTTTTTCTCGCTGTCGATGCGTCCGTGTGTAATCTGGGTGCCAAAGATTTTTTCCAATTCGCTGATGGTTTTCTTGTGTGTGAAGTTAATCTTAAAAATCCAATGGCTGTTGGTAATCAAATACCCACCTTCATATTCTTGCACTGCTAACGTGGTAATGTTATCTGCTTTCTTACGAACCGCCTCTTTGACCAACTTGACAAGCTTCTTATCATCTAACATTATGCTACCTCCTTAAAATTAGTGTCTTCCAAGATATCCTCAATCGTGTAAAATCCCCAGCAGGAGTCTATCTCCTTACCGTCTTCATACAGAATGTAACCGTAGACCTCGCCTCTCAGGTAGGCATCAAATACCTTTACCTCGTTCTGCAGATACTCCAGCACCTGCCTCTCACGTTGTTTGGATATACGCTTGTAGCCCAACCATTCACGGGCTTTGGCCCTGGAGACATATATCCAACCAAGTTGTCCCGAATCCCATGGGCAATCGAAGGGATAGTGCCTGTTAGTGCTTACAGACAGTCCGCTGTGGTCATAGAGATAAACAGGCAGTGCTATAGCATCTCCGAGTTCACCTTTTTTCCAGTCTGTCCAGTTGGTGTAGTCATCCACGTTCCACGCTTCTTCCTCCCCTAATACATACCTGCGGTGCCCGTAAACCAAGGTGCCGAGGTTGTCATCCTCTCTTGGAGAAGAGGGGAGTTCATCTAAAAAAATCTCCAGTGTGCGTTTACCCTTTGCATAGCTTTCCAATAACATTTTATTACCTCCTTATTTTTTGAGTTTAAACCTCACCTATAGCATCAAGGATAATTTCCTTGGCTACATCCGTATCATACGGTATGCTTATCCCCAACCGTTCCTCAAAACTCTCCTTACTGACTGTAAACTTGGTCCCCTTATAATGGACTATCACGTTACGACCAACAAACTGAATAGACATAAGATATACCTCCTTAATTTTATTGTGTGAGCCAAGGCTCAGTAGAAGGGGCCGACTGATAGCCGACCCCCAATCCTCAACCTACTCACACACCGAGTAGCTGGACAACTAGTTCATTCCAGGCATTTTCAAATTCACTTGTGCGGTCACCGTAGCCAGTTTTTTGGTGCAAGCGTTCGTGAATGACTACATGGACTGCGGCCTTTTTATTTCGCAAGGCATCTCTGGCGATATTAATTTTGTTACTATCTCTTTGCCAGGTTCCTTGAGCGGTCTGGTTGGGGTCCATGGGATTAAGTTGGATTTGGTCTACTACCTGCAGGTTTTCGGGTTTCCCGAGGTGGATGGTGGCGAGAGCAATTGCAGTATCCAAATTTTCCTGTTCCTCTTCAGTGAGCTTGGTAACAACCTTCGATGCACACTTTTTTGCCGCATCCTCTGCAGTAGGTAGCCCAAGTTCCCTCCATACGGTAATCCATCCGAAGGGCAATTTGATTACGTGATATCCGTTATGAGCTAGTTGTTGGTCAATCTGGTCATACTGAGAGGAGAGGACAGCGTTCTTGCCGACTGTTTCAACAAAGGCTTTGTGCCATACCTTCTTACTTTCCTCGGTGAAAGCATATGGACTGGGACTTTCCGCAACCTCCCACTTGTCACTGCCATCGAAAAGGTGCTCTACAACTTTTTTGACAGCTTCTTTATCAGTTACCTTGGCAAGGTGTATCCTCATGTGGGGATTGATTTTCTGTAAATCCACCACAGAGCGGTCTCTGTTTATCCCATCTCTGCCCGTAACATGATATCCGAATAAGCTATTTAGTGCGGTATAAACCAAGGTCCCGTTCACCCAGATTTCCCCTGCAACATTGGACACGTTTTCAGACACCATCTTTAAGGAGCCATTAGCCCTGCGGAACTCCACGAAATACCACTTTCCAGCATCCCATTGTTCCCTCTCGCAATCGAATCGGATTTGGGTGCCATCTGGAGTCTTAACCTCCCGAATATCTAAGACTAAGACATCTGTGCCATAGTCTTCATCGTATGCGATGCGTGGGGTGATTTGCTTGCCTCGGGTCTTGATGGCAATGTGTTTGCCTTCCCGTGCGAAAACAAGAAGGGCAATCTTTAACCCTTCTCCGAACTGTCCTCTACTCGAGTCTTGTTTTTCTGAGATGCCGACAGCAAGGTGCCTCGGCTCCAACCCAGGACCTGTATCCTGTATACTCCCCTTACCATTCCTCCAGTCGTAACGAGTGCTACAACCAAACTCCTGTTTACTATCGAGGGCATTCTGGAATAACTCCCGAATGGCCTCTTCCAGTGTCCAGTTCTTTACATAGTGGGGACTGATACCCGTCTTTAAAGTTCTCACATTAAACCCTCCTAAAGTTTGATATACTCACACATTGGGTAAAAAAATACTACTTTTCGAAGTTGACTGTCGTGTATGTTCCACAAGTGCAGACATACTGGGCAATTAAGACTTCTTCATCGTTATCCAGAGAAATCAGGTCCGCAATATTTATTTCCTTACAGCAGATACCGCAAAACAATTTAAATCCGAGTTCCATGATAAACCCTCCTTTTTGAGTTTAATCCTCAAGAACAAAAGGCTCCCCACAAAGATTACAGGAAGCATCCAGTTCTGTCGCACACCTTAAAATTGTGCATCCGCAATAGTATTTTTGCATTTTGGTAGGCTTCTTTTGTTTGGTTTCTTGACGGAGTCTAAAGGTATTAAAGGCTTCAGGGTCAGCACCCTGTCTGCCCAACCAGTTCTTTAAATTATCTCCCAAGCTTGTGTAGGCAAAACCGTGTTTGCCCTTTTCGACTATGAGCCCGACACCCTCTGCACGCACCATAAACCGCTTGTTATGGTAACCATTGCTACCGCTAACATCCTTGACGGCCTCCTCTGAGTTGGCAAGATGCACCATCTCATGGATGAGAGTGGATGCAATCTCCTCAAAGGAGCGGTCCAGGTGTTCTGCACTTAAGTTAATCTCGTGGTAACGGGTTTCACCGTTCTTCCAAACCTTATCTGTGGTAAACCATCCTACAGCATTCTTCCTGCCCTTAGACTGGATGGTGATTTCAGCGTGGGGCAGTTGGTCCTCAAATAAATCTCGATTGGCACGGACATACAAATCATTAAGTTCCTTAATAGCTTCCTGAACTCCCATGACTACGCCTCCTCTCTTAGTCTGTTAAGTGCATCGGCAATATCCCTGGGGTTTTCCAGGTAGTCTCTGACAACCCTGCCATCCTCTGTTTCGATGACATAAGGGCCAATAGGACCCTCAGGATAATGCTTTACCTCTCTTACCGTAACAAATCTAACTTTATACATGGTGATACCTCCTCAATAAAAATAGACCCCGAAGGGTCTTGGTATGAGGGGATTTCGGCCTCCCCCCAATGGGGCCATAGTTTATGTTTATTAGATTTGCGGTGACTGCTTATCAGGCTCAAAGGTTTCTCCTTTGTTCATATGTTTTACAAACTAAGCAACCGTTACAGGTTCGCCTTTTTGAATAATCGAAGCACTTATCTTTTGACACTCTTTTAATTTTAGATAGCATTTCTTTGAACGTATTAAGATTCATCCTATCCAAACCCTCCTTACATTTTCTGGTAAAGCATCGTAATACTCCCCGTTCTCACATACGATGGTAATCACGTTGCGTGACTTGACTATCCTTTTGATAGTTCCACGCATTCCCCTGTATTCTGCGTGACGGACATTATCTGTTAATATAACCTGGTCCCCTTTATTCATTACCGTGACCCTCCTTCCTCCTTTAGCCTGTCTCATCAGAGCAGGGAGGCTATCCCCTACTGACGGGGCCTAAGCCCCGTTTCGATTTCAGTAAAGTCCTCTTTCTGTTAGCTCGTTTTTGATTGCGTCCATGTAATAAATAAGGTCAAGTGTTAATAACCTTGCTGGCAGGTCTGATAAAGTCTTGGCAATCTCAATCAAGTCCTCTGTTGGCTTTGTTTCCATATCCATCATGATTTCCTTTTCGCTTATCATTGTTTTTACCTCCTTATATGCCATCGGGATAGAGCCTGATATTATTCTGATGGTCCACCACTGCCAAGAACGGGAGTATTTCCGTAGCACCTACAGGGTTCTGGGCCAGATTAAGACCCATTTTCTTTTGCTCTCTGGCTTTTCGCCTTTCTCCAGCAGTTATTTTTTCGGCTTCTTTACGGGTGATGAATTTGGCGTGTCCGTTCCCTTTTTTACATTGGAATATCAGCACTGCGGCTTTGCATAACATATCCTTGGTGACACTACACACAAAGAACTCATTGGTAAAACCACGGGGATTAATGTAGATATAATGTTTCCTTTCCTTTGTCATAATTATACCTCCTTTGAGTTTAAACCTCAATTGTTTCTAACAACCCCAGATTATAACGGTGGTCGATAATCGCCAATCCTTCAGCGAGGGCATATTTGTTATATGCGGCATATTGCCATTCTCTTTGCCTTTCATAAGTGTTCATAACCAACGCATCCATGGCCTGGCTGTTACCTGGGAAGAACATGAAACGCTTGTCTTCAACTTCTGCTATTACAGGGCAATATCTCGGGTCCCTGTCAGCAATTATCTGCTCTGCCAGGTCCAAGTAGTTGTCTCTTGCCTCAGTGAGTATGTCCCAGTCGTATTGCACAAAGATAAAGTCATTACCGCCTTCTAAGATTTCGTGTGTAGCCTCACACCTGCGGATGCTTTCGAACTGCTTGGCGAACTCCTCAACCTCTTCTTTGTTGACGGTCAGGTCCTTCAAATCAATGTTAATAGCACCGCCTCCACTCATTCTCACACTGGCCTTAATACCTCTTTGCTTAAGTTCCTTCCTGATGGTCTTGGCCTTTTCCTTAAGTGTAGCTTTCATTGTTAAACCTCCTCCTCTGCTTTTTTGAGTGTATCATAACAGGAATTACACAAACCTTCTTCCCACTCCATCCACTCGGGAACCTGGGGAATCCATATTCCGCATACATGGCAATTCTTAATCATTGTTGCACCTCCAAGGTTAATTTGAACCCACCTTAATGGGCTCAAGCAAGCCTTGGAAGCTTGCCTTCGGGGTTGATGCTGAGGATTTCTCACATACTGTCTCCAATGGGGGCTCATATCATGGCACCCTCCTCCTTAAGGCCAGCAGGTGTAGGCTCTGCCCTCGGGAGGTATTGACAGGATGGACTCACACAGCACAGGCTCAGTTCGCCTTGTGCCCCTCGCTATTACATACCCACTCCGTTAAGCACCCTCGGACTTCCAGGTCTCTGTTCCGCATGTGTCTGCGGTGCCGCTCGGTGTCGGTATGCTGTTGTCGATGAACTATCTATATACTACTACAAGATGTTCGGAATGTCAACTATCTTGAGGAAAAAAAGAAGAAAAAGTTTGCTAAACCCCCATGAGAGCAATACAAAGAGAGGGGTAAAAAATACGTGTGCTTTGCAGAATAAGCTGTAAGAGGGAAACGGGCATAGACCCCGATGAGCACGGAGATGAGAGGTGATTTTAGATGGGTAAAGGGAAGGAAAAAAAAGTGGGGAAGGATGCGTTGAGTGCCCGCCAGGTCAAGTATGTCGAATTAATTGCCGACCCAACCAACTCTGGCAAGACTGCAGGGCAACTGGCAGAGGAGCTTAACGTCAATCGGAACACCATATATCGATGGAATGCGGACCCACGGGTGCAGAGGGCTATAGAGGTAGAGATACGCAAACACGCCTTTAAAATGCTCCCATACGCCTGGGAGTGCCTACGCCAACGCATGGCAAAGGATACACAGGCACTCAAGCTATACTATCAGCTACTGGGACAGCACAAGGAAGCCATGGAGGTGACGGGCAAAGACGGTGGACCAGTCCAGCTATCGGGGCTCAAGGACATGACAGACGAAGAGCTTGCCCAACTTTTGGATGAATAGCAGTAGCACGATTGCCCTGTATTCTCCCAGCAGAAAAAAAGTCCAACGCTGTGAGACAGCCTGGTATCGGTATCCGTGGAGTTCGGTTGACATAATGTTCATTATAGGACGTTGGAGGGGTGACCCCCCCCACGTGTGTCGTTAGGGGGTGTATGGAACCAAGATAACATCCATATATCTCCTCTCCGATTCCTTAACACCAAATTTGGGACTCCTCCTCCGCATAATGCCAGCAAAAATATTATATAAAACTCAAATTTTGGCCCATAGGAGGGACTTGAATGGAACTCTCTGACGTTATCAATTACCAAACTTATACTGTCGCTGAACTCGATAGAGCCAAACTTAAAGCAGGGTATGGGATTCTCGTGGAAAACACAGACAGGAAGGTTATAGGTGTCATCTCTCATGTATCTGACAGAGGTTTTGATATGGTTGGATACACCCTGGGGGCTCAATGGAGAAAGAACAAGAACGAGACAATTAGCATCTCCATAAAAGAACTGGAGGCAGGGGAGTGGGATATCAAAGAGATCTATAAACATGAGTAACATATTAAAGAAATCTATAAACATGAGTAACAACTGGAAATTTTGACCCCTATTTTAGCTTCCTCAGCCCGTGGAGGAATAGCAATAAATATCGATATAATCGACATGGGTATTTTTTCCAATTTTGGGAGGGATAAAGGTGAAAAAAGAGAGAGAGTTATTACACTCGATCACTAAAAACGACTTCACCATCCAGCCCTTTAAGGGTTCTGGCCCTGGTGGACAGCATCGTAACAAAAACGCCACCGCTATTAGGCTTATTCATAACGAATCTGGGGTTCAGGCAGAGAGCCAGAAGCATAAATCCCAGCGTCAAAACCGTAAAGAGGCTTTTAACAAGCTTATCAACAGCCCAGAATTCCGAAAATGGCACCGTATTAAGACTGCTGAGGCTTTATTCGGTAAAAATAACATGGATAGGCAACTCAACGAGTGGATGAGGCCAGAAAATTTTCAAATTGAATACTTATAAACGGAGAGCGGTAAGGGGGTGTATCCTTGCAGAATTTCAAAGAACCACCGCAGGTTAAGAGCTTTAAGGAGGGGATGAAGGGTTCCCAGACCCATGATATAGCCAATCTACTTTCCCAGGTTCAGCAGACGGCCCAGGATTTGGGTTTACAGCGAAGGCCACCGCCTATTGAGAGACCAAGTCTTCCAGAATACCAGGGTCCCTTCCAGGGTAACCTTTCCAGACCCACGCATCATAATATGCAAACGCCTCAGTCACCCGATATTTCCCATTTAGACCCACAGATCAAGGCTATGGACTATGTAACCTCCCCAGGCCAGATTACAAAGAACTTTAAGGCCGAGGAATTCGCCTCTAAAGGGGATGGTTCTATCAAGGTCTCCCCCGAGCTTGTCCACCGCCTTCAACAGTTAAGAGATTATCTGGGCGTTCCTATTAGGGTAACATCGGGATATAGAGACCCTGCTCACAATAAAAGGGTAGGTGGGGCTCCGTCATCGAGGCATATGTCAGGCGAGGCCGCAGATATTGTGGCTGACGGTGTGAGTTTGGCAGAACTGGCAGAGGCGGCGAAAAAATTCTTCGGTGACGGCGGTATAGGCAGTTCGTATAGTAGCCATGTTCATGTGGACGTTGGTCCAGCAAGGACTTGGTAAAGAAAGGTGGAGGGATAAATGAATTGCAATCTTTGCCAACACGGTTTTGTTTGTAAATATATACCAGAAGTGAAGAGGTTAAAAGCTAAAATAGAAACAGAGGTTGATGAATTAAACAGTAAACTACAAAATCTTCCTGTAGCTTTGGTCTATCGTTGTAAATATTTTGAAGAATAACCCTTAAAGGAGGGAAGGTTGATGGCTACGAGGGAGATTGTGGAAAAAATGAAAGAGTGCAGGGAAGAAATGGAAAAGGTCGAGGTCAAGGGGTATAAGGCAGAATATTACTACGGGCGATTACAAGATGCCTTAAAGCAAGCGGAAAGGGAAGCAATCGGACTCTGGAACCATATTAGAGAAAATTAATTTCTTCTCGAAGGTTAATTACATAGTTAACCTTCTGTGCCTTTCAGGAACGCCCGTTTTCCTCTGACGGGTATATTACCATTCGATAAATATCACACACCCCTTCAGGAAAGTCTGAGTAAAGCACACGAGGATTTTAAAATATAGGATATATTTAGAGAGGGGGGTTTCATGAACAATTGTTTTTATTATGACCGTCCTGGGGAATATTTTTCCCACCCGATGAATGATGTGAACAATAACTGCGGTAATTGCTCACACTACATTCATGCATTTGAAAAATGTGTTCACGAAGAAGAATTAAAAAAGCTTAAGGAGTGATCTTATGCCAGAATTACAACCACCCAGAGAAATGGGAGGACCGCCGCCAGGACCTCCACCAGGAGGGCCACCGCCTGAAAGACCTCCCGAAGGTGGAGAAGGTAGCGAAATGGACCGTCTTAAACTGGAAATTTCCGAGTTAAGACAGATTGTAGGAACTTTAATGGATGCGGTATTAGGTGGGGTAGAGGGACAGCAAGGTGGACAACCTCAAGGCCCACCACCAGGGCCTCCACCAGGGGGACCGTCCACAGCAGGAGGGACACCCCCACCAGGAGCACCGCCGCCACGTGGACCAATGCGATAATAAAAAAACTTATACCGTCCAACTCGGGCGGTATATTACTTAGGGAGGGGTAGTTTAACTGGGAAAACGGTGGACTCCAAATCCACAGAACAGGGTTCGACCCCTTGCCCCTCTGCCAAAAGGTGATGTTATGGAACGTGAAGACTTGGTAGCAAGAGCTACGGCTAAAATTATGAAACAATTCAAGGGTTGGAGCAATAACTGCCACAGATTTATAAAAGAGGCTGTTAAAATAGAGGACCGTGACTCCCCCGAGATATCTATACCTTTTAAAATGTGGAGCGGTCAGAAGGAAGCACTGGACAAGATATTGGAAAACAGGCTTACGGTTGTCCTGAAAGCCCGTCAGCTTGGTTTGACATGGCTTGTTTTATCTTATGCGGTATGGAGGATGCTGTTTCAGCAGGGTTATTCCGTGGTTGCTCTCTCCAAGAGGGAGGACCCTGACGCAAAAGAGCTTATCAGGCGTATAGTTTTCATTCTGCAGGGTTTACCCAAGTGGTTGATCAGGGAGAAGAAAATGGCCCCTAAAGATTGGGCAGGGTTGACATGGGAGGCTACGGTTCTTTCCGTGACTATCCACCATTATGAAGGTCAGCCTTCTACCTTTCAGTCCATGACCGCATCTCCCGATTCTGGTCGTTCCTTTACAGCAAACCTTGTCATACTTGATGAGTGGGCGTTCCAGATGTGGGCAAGCGAGATATGGACTGCGGCTTACCCTACAATTAACCGTCCCACAGGGGGACAGGTGATAGGGTTGTCCACCAACAGGCGTGGTTCGCTTTTTGAATTTATCTTCAGGGAGGCTATGCGTGAAGCAAACGGTTTCGCTTATATCTTTTTACCATGGTCTACCGACCCCAGAAGGGATGAGGAGTGGTATGAGGCCACTAAAAGAGCACTGGGCGAGGCTGTCCTCCAAGAATATCCTGCCACGGTAGAAGAAGCCTTTTCTGCAGGTGAGGGGACGGCATTCCCCGAGTTTTCGAGGGATGTTCATGTCATCGAATCTTTCGACCCTCCAGATTGGTGGTATAGATGGAGGGCAAACGACCCTGGCTATACAGATCCCTTTTGTTGGTATTGGTTTGCGGTAGACGGTGACGGCATAGTTTATGTTTACAGGGAGTTTACACGGGAGAGGTCAGAGAAAAGGCTCACATATTCTGCTCAGGCCAAACAAGTTACCGCTATGAGCAAAATGAAGGATCAAAACGGTAAGGAAGTTTCCGAGGATATAGCTTTCACGGTAACGGGAAGGGACGCTTACAACCGTCATCCCGAAACTGGTAAGGCTATTATAGATTATTACTATGAGGGCGGTGTTTCCAGGTGTATTCAGCCTCCCAAGGACAGGCGAACTGACAGGATACACCGTAAAGCTGTTATGCACGAGTATTTCGAGCCCATCTTGGACGAGAATACAGGACAGATGACCTCGAAGGTAAGGATTATGGACAACTGCACGAAGTTGATTGAAAGTATCCCCCTTTTAGTTGTCGATGATAACGACCCTGAGAAGGTTGCCGATTCCGATTATGACCATGCCTATGACGCTTTTGGTATGGGTCTTCAGGCGTGGCACTCCCGTGGTAGCAAGAAGAAGGAAGAGGAGCGTAAAGGTATTATAGCGGCTCACAAAGATAAGCTTGCACGAAGATCTGATACNAAAAAACTATTATAGGGGGTTTGGGAATGCGTAACAGGATGAGGCCAGATACNAAACTTTCAGGGCACAGGGTTCTCCAACCTCAAATGCCTAACCAATATACAGGGCCTTATGGTAGCCCTCCCAAGGATCATGCCCCTGCACCGTATTGGTATATGAAAAATAAAAAGGAAAACCCTATGGAACAAACGGCTTTGCTGAAGGCTTTCCAAAATGCAGGTAAACCAGTGCAGAGCAAGGTCAACCATCAGCGTAGGCCAGCAGACGCTATGAGGGGATATTAGGAGGAATAATAATGAAAGCTAAGATTTTTTCCAACAAAGGCATGAAGATATTCTGCGAGACGTTTAACTGCCGCAATCCTGCCGAATATTTCATAGGCAACCCCGAGGGGCCGCTTATGCTTCTGACAAATATTTGCGGTGACTGCAGGAGATCTATCATGGATGCGTTAATCGAAGAGGACCGACAGGGTTTGTTCGAGCGTATCAGTCGGCTGGAAGAGCAGGATGAAGAAAAAAGACTCAAGGAAACGCACGATGGTAGAGAGTTTCCCTGCCCCCACTGCGATGAGGTTTTCTACAGCCCTGCCAAGCTGGGAGGTCATGTCAAAAGCAAGCATAAAAAAACATTCGAAGTGGGGAGTGAGGCTTAATTGTTTGCCGAGATCCTTTGCTTTGTCTTATTAGTATTTATCATATCACAACAATACTGGTTTTCCCGTGAACTGAAGACCTTGCTAAATTTACTCTCAGCAAAGGATTGGGGTGAATTTAACAAGGGGGTTAGTAATAAGCCTCCCCCNAAGAGCAGGGGGACAATTGATTTCGAGAAAGGCCGTGGAGAAGGGGGTGATTAATTGCTGGGTTTAGGGAAAAAGACCGATAGGGAGAAAGCAGGTCTGGTATCTAATGCAGACCTTGTTTCTTATGTGGACGAAGAATATGAACGCAGACGCAAGGACCGCCAGCTTTACGAACTGCAGTGGCAGTTGAACGTGAATATGATCGAGGGGCACCAATACTGTGATATTGACCCACACAGGATGGTGGTCGAAGAAGTTGACAAAATGTATGCTTGGCAGGAGCGAGAGGTCTTTAACCAGATCGCCCCCGTGGTAGAAACACGTATTGCACGGCTGACTAACATGAAACCCATTCTCAAAGCCCGTGCCCCCACCAACTCTTCAAAAGATGCGAGGTCGGCAAGGGTAAGCTCCCAGTTGCTCCGCAATCTTTACTACGAACAGGGTATTAGCTCACAAATGGCAGAGGTTTTTTCGTGGTCCGAGACTACGGGAACCTGTTTTTTGAAGAGTATATGGAACCCTAATAAAGGTCCTATTGTCGGCAATATAACGGTTGAAACGGTTAATGAGAAAACCCAGGAACCAGAAGAGGAACACATCGAAATTCGTGAGGGTGGTTTAAGCACGGTAGTTGTTCCACCTTACGAGATTTTCCCCGATTCTAACTTCCGTAACGATGTCAAGGATTGTAAAAGCATTATACACGCAAGAGCCATCCATATAGATGAAATTAAAGAAATATGGGGGGTAAAGGTGGATGCGGAGCCAGCTACTTCTGTCAAACTGCAGAAGTCTTTAGCAGGTGCTGGATTTAGCGGAGGTTATAACAATCTGTTCACCTCCACACAACTACAGAATCATGCTATTGTCAAGGAATACTGGGAAATTCCTTCTAAAAAATTCCCAGAGGGTCGCCATATTATTGTGGCAAACGGCAAACTCCTGCACGAAGGCAAGATATACTGCCCCGTGGGTGACGAGAACGAACTTGTTATTCCTATAGAACGGGTAGTTTCCATCAAACGCCCTGGCGTATTTTGGGGCAGGTGCGTGGTTGACCGACTTATTCCTGTCCAGAGGCGGTATAACGCTTTAAGGAACCGTAAGGCAGAATTCTTAAACCGTGTAGCTATCGGACAGTATTTAGTGGAAGAAGGTTCCACGGATTTAGATGATTTACAGGAAAATGTAGGCCAGCCTGGGTATATGTTTGTTTACCAGAGGGGTTTTAACCCTCCACAGCAGGTGAGGAACCAACAGCTTCCCACTGCCTTTGACACGGAGGAGGCCGCCCTGTTACAGGAGATTAACGTCTTCTCGGGGACCTCGGATCTTTCCAAACAATCCAAGGCACCACCTGGGGTCAAATCTGGAGTGGCAATGAGTATTGCACTCGAGCAGGACGATACACGCTTATCGGCTACCGCTAAGAACGTAGAAAACTTTCTGGTTAATTGCGGTAAGATGTGGCTCAGGTTCCACCAGATTTTTGTCTCTGGAGTGAGAATCCTTAAAGCTATCGGTGAAGACAATGTGGTGGAATTCTTAGACTGGACTGGTTCTGATATAAGCTCGGATGATGTTTATGTGGAACCCTTTAGTGCCATGGCAGAATCGCCAGCACAGAGAAGGCAGATGGTTTTTGATCTGCTCTCTTCAGGTCTGTTCCATAACGAAGAGGGTATTATCGAACCAAGTATGAAGTCCAAGATATTCGAAATGATCGATCTTGGGAACTGGGAGTCGGCTGACAGCGAAGCACAGCTTCACATTGCCAAGGCAGAGCGTCAAAATATCATGCTCTCCAACTTCCAAGAAGCTCCCGTATTCCCGTATGACGATCATCTGCTTCATATAGAAAGGCATAACAAATTCCGCTTAACCGTAGAATATGAAGAAGCGATGATGGAAAATCCGATGCTGGAGGAATTCTTCCAACAGCACGTAGATCAGCACTTGGAGTTTTTAGCACCCCCACCTGGGGCACAACCTATAGAAGAAGAGCCGCCTCCTGAAGGCGGTCTTTCAATTTAAGGAGGAGTTTTAATGATAGCTGATAACCTGCAAAGGCCAGCGATGAATTTACAATTATTTGGGGAGGAGCCCGAATCAACCGAGGCTCCTGTGGAACAACCTGTAGAACCTGAACCCCAACAGGCACAGGAAACGGAGGAGCCGACTTATGATAGCTTGCAGGACTTTCTGCAAACTTATCAGTCGGAAGAGGAAGTTCCCACCGAGTCTACGGGGGAAGAGCCTGTGCAAGAAGAGGCACCCGTAGAACAAAAAACGGTAGAGGAACAAAAGATCCTGGGCAAGTTTGATACCCAGGAAGATTTAATCGAGGCTTACCAACAAGCCGAAAAAAGGATCTCTGAGTATGGGCAGGACGGTGCCAGAGCAAGGCAAGAGTTGGAACAATTGCGAGGACAGGTTTCGCAACTCCAGCAATTCCTGTATCAGCAACGTCAACCCCAGCAACCGCAACCTACGGCTGAAGAGATTGAGGCGAAAAAGCAGGAGTGGTTGGACAGGTTTTACGAGAACCCCCAGCAAGCTCTGGATGAAGAAATTAACAGAAGGGTTCGCCAGCATGTAGAGCCTATCCAGCGAGAACGCCAGATTGAACAAAGCACTAAACGCTTCCAACAGCAGGTGGAAGAGGCCAAGCAAAGGTATCCCGATTTTGATGATCTCCAGCCCCAGATGCAGGAGATTATTAACGAGCAGGGGCAATACCTTGCCGCCTTGCCTAATGCTGTGGAGGTTGTTTACGGTATGGCGAAGGCTCGCAACCCTCAACAGCAAACGTCTCAACCTCAAAACACCGAGGATATCCTTCAGAACAATGAGGTGCGGCAGAGAATCCTCCAAGATCCCTCTATCAAGCAGGAGATTTTGAAACAGTATGCCCAGGAGGTTAAGCAAAAACAGCCACCCCCAGTATTGGGTGACCAACACGGTGAGCCAGTTGCTTCTCCTCCCGAGGAAATCAAATCAACTAAGGACGCTAAAAAAGCGACCATGAACTTTTTCCAACGTATGGCTGGAGGAGGTTCGAAATAAGGAGGAATAGCAAATGTCTTATACAGGACTGAATATGTCTGCTATCGAAGAAGCTCTGAAGATTTACTACCTTCCTGGTCTTCGGTATCAGTTGAACGACAAGGCCAGTGCACTGCTGGCACAGATCGAAAAGAACAGCGAGAACGTAGTAGGTAAGGAAATCAGGATGGCCCTGAGATACGGTAGGGTCGGGGGTATCGGTAACCGTAGTGATGACGGGACCCTCCCCACACCGCAAGCTCGCCAGACCAAGCAAGCTGTTTGGAATACCAAGAACATCTTTGCTCGGTTCAGGTTAACGGATAAAACCATCGAAGCATCCAAGAACAACGTGGGTGCTTTCGCCAATATGTTGGAGCAGGAAATTTCCGACTGCGAAACTGACGCAAGACTGGATCTTTCCCGTCAGGTAATCGGTGAGGGTGATGGTGTAATAGCAACCGTTTCCTCTCAGGAAGCTTACTCGGACAACGTATTGACGGTTAATGTTGATACGACTATGTATCTGGCTGAAGGGATGCTCGTGGATATTAAAGAGTCGGACGGCACCCAACGCAGTGAGCACGTGGAAGAAAAGAAAATACTTTCCATCGAGTCTGACACCCAGTTCAAGATGGAAGCAGGTGGAGATCCCTCCACTGTTGACACCGATGTCGTAACCATTGCTGGGAACGCCTACAATGATTCTGGGTTGAAGAGTTACGAGTTAACTGGTGTTCAGGCAGTTGTAGCAACTGGTGGAACCCTTTACGGTATTGACCGCACGGATAACCTCTGGCTGAACGGTATCGTGGATAACGTAAACGGTCAGATCTCCGAGGTCGGCATCCAGAAGAACATTGACGATGTAGAAGTAGGTTCGGGCTCCGAGACTAACTTCCTACTCGGTTCCAAGGGTGTAGGAAGGGCTTACCAGAATCTCCAGACCGCTATGAAACAGCACGTGAATACTCTCGAGCTTAAGGGCGGCTGGACAGCGATGAGTTATACTGGTGGTCAGAAAGAGATTGCTCTGGTAACCGATAAGTATGTGCCTGAGGGCAAGCTCTTCGGACTGGACNTGAACGACTGGATGATGGCACAGATGGCTGACTGGAACTGGCTCGACAGAGACGGAGGTATGCTCTCTCGTGTAGCTGACAGGGCCGCATGGGAAGCTTCCCTCGTGAAGTACTGCGATATCGCTTGCCAGCGTCCTCGTGGACAGTTCGTAATGGAAAATATTACCGAGCTTTAGTCAATAAAGTAGTTATTGTAGACGGGGCGGCTCTATGGGTCGCCCCTTTTGCAATATTTCGTTTTAATTGGAGGTGAGACGATGTCTGTTACTATCGGGCAACTTGAAAGATATAAAGGGAAAAACTTTTTTATCAACATATTACCCGTAACCTTTGAAAATGATTTTATCTACAAAGAAGACTGGAAACAACTGTCAGGCAATGTCACTATCGAAAATGAGTCAAAAACCGTTAACGGTGCCGATACCAAGTTCACAGAAGAACTAACGATCGGGGATACCATTAAAATTGACGGTGCAGATTTCGGTGAAGGTGAAGATGAAACAAAGGTCACGGCGATTGAGAATGACACCGAGTTAACAGTGGAGGACGAATCTATTGCTTCTACTGGCGGTGCTTCCGAAGCTGATGCTTTTAAGGTGTGCCCTGAGGCTGAAAAATTTATCCCTGTGGATATTAAAAAGGATATAGGGATGCAGGTTGTTTTCAGTATTACGGGAACTAACGAGGATGGCTTTTATTTTCTTTACGACAAAGAAAACGGTGTTATCCGTGCCTTTCAAGAAGGCGGTGTCGAGGTTGAAGCTTTAGACCCCGATGAGAATGATAACGGTGAACANTTAAAGGACACCGAAGCCATTATCGTGGCGATGGGGAGGTAGTAAANTATGGCGGCAACCAATTTCGATATCAAAGAAGTGCAACGATATAAAATCGGNAACGCTTTTGTAAACCTTGTTATTATTGANTTCGCAAATGACTTCNCATACGCTACTGGGGGTATCGAGGTGGAGCCCAAACAAATGGGCGTTACCGTAGTTAAAAACCTGAGCGGTGTTGCCTCAAGCGGTCATTATGCCAAGTATGACAAGGATAACGAAAAGATAGTATTTTTCGTGGACG
>SL_8KL_010_SEDDRAFT_10001804_pt1 | contig 18457 bp, 16 predicted proteins | sample SodLakKL_010_SED_4_FD_11160 | JGI IMG/M metagenome (IMG submission 11160)
ATCCCGGCGAGCGAAGATCTGCTCATAATTTTGCTATAGCCATTCTACAAGGGCAAATGAGTTATCCCTCAATAGCCTTTTTTGATGAAGATCAAAACCTGATTACAGCAATCGCGGGATACAGACCACCTGAAAACATGGAGCCGGTTCTTATGTTTTTTTATAAAGAGGAATACAAGACTACTCCCAACCTTGAGGAATATATTGAGGAGTTTGATGGTGAGATCAATTAATTGTTTTGCTTATTTTCTTATAAGATGAATCTTGTTTAATTGCTAACTTCTTTATAAATTTCAATAATTTTGGGTATAGTGCTTTCTATGCTGTATTTTTGTATTGCTTGTTTTCTAATAACTGATTGATCAAAATTATGGTAGTTATTAATCATTGACTCCATTGCTTCTGCTAATTTGATAGGATCTTCAATATCAACAAGATATCCGGTTTCATTGTTTATTATTTCTGCCGGTCCACCTGAACGCGTTGAAATAATAGGTAGTCCGGTTGCCATTGCTTCAATAAGTACGACCCCGAAAGCTTCAAATCTGCTAGCAAGAACAAAAGCATGGGAGTTTTGCATAAATGTGGCTACCTCTTGACGTGTTAATCGCCTGCCTGAAAATATTATGTCTTTTTCAACACCCAATTGCTTTGCCTGTGATTTGAGATTTGATAGTTGTCTGCCTGTACCACCTATTTTTAAAATTATCGGAAATGAGATTCTGTTTTTAATAATACTAAATGCTTTTATTAAGACGTCCATGCCTTTTACATGTTCAAGGTGACTTATACTGGAAAATATGAAAGGAGTTCCTGGAAGTTTATTAACAGGTGGTTTATATGTATTAATGTTTATAAAATTTGGTATAGTAACCGTTCGGTCATGAATAGAAGGTTCCATTTCCTGTAAAACTTTTCTGAGTGTATTACTTACCAATATTATCTTAGAGGCATTTTTTAAGGATTTGGATACAATTTCCTTGTAAAAAGGTTTTATGTTTCTTTGAGCAATTGGATTATTTTCGACAAATATGCTGCGATGTTCAGTAACAATGTATGGAATATTATATTTTTCTGAAATTATTGCCGCTGCATAGCCTGCCCACAATGAGCTGTGTGCATGTACCAGGTCTGGTAATCCCTCCTTGGAAATATAAACTTCAAAAAGCTTTAAAATTTTTTTTGACCAAGGTAGAATATTATATTTTTCGGTTAATGGATATTTGATGTATATGTTTCTGTATACATTAAGTTCATTTTCATTGTATTTTTGCAACTTTTGAGTTAATAATAAAGGGTCTTTTATTATATCTCTCAAACCTTTTATTCGCTGGGCGAAAACATCAATATCTATCCCGGTTTTTGCTATTGACTCACTTTGTTCCCTAAAAAATGAACCCCCATCGGGCGGATACCAGGAGGGTATAATTAATATCTTCATATTATCTAATTAACAGATTTTTATCATGATTCTTGGTTAGTAAGAAATACCAATTCAAGAAGTAACTTACAACTATAAAGCTGCTAAGTGAATATAAAATTAATCCGAGTTTTAAGTTGTCAAAGTAAACACCAGCCGAAAGAGCACCTAAACGTAATACAAAATTAATTAATTCAATAAACATTGCCATTTTTTGTTTACCAAATATATTAGGCACAAATGATAATGGAGATGTTAATAAAGCCATAAATAACCATGGTAATATTATCCTTAGATATTCACCTGAAGTTGTCCATTCTGCACCCAGAAAAAAACCAAATAACCAAGGAGCAAAAATAAAAAGTAAAGTAAATGGAATAATAGCAAGCCAGAATACTGTTTTAGTTGCTTCACTTATCAAGGAAGTTAGATTTTGCTTTGAGTTGTATTTTTTAGAAAGATTTTGGTATAAAACTTGACCTAGAGCAGCAGCAAATAATGATAGGGGAATGAATGTAATATTGTACCCCATAGAATAAAGACCGGTTTGATGTGTTGAAAAAAAACGAGTGAAAAAAAATATTGGCAAGCCCGCAGATATTGAATTACTTAAAACATGAAACATTGTATATTTTGGAAAATATACATATTTGTTTAACTGTTCTTTTATTCTTTTAATTGATAAAAGTCTTGTCCATCGCCTGTTGTTTTGGCTAAATCTATGAAATAAGAAGCCGGCAGACATCATCTGTCCAAATACAGTACCGGTTATCAAACCACCCCGGCCTACTTGCATAAATCCTCCGGCAAGCTTTATTGTTGAGGTGCTGACACTTTGTACCACCTTACTTGCAGCCATTGAGCGGTAATGTTTTTCCCTGTTTAATATTGATGTCATTACATGAAAGACAGAATAAAAAGCAATAGAAAAGGGGATAAGATAAATCCAGGGATGCAGCTCGGGGTTACCCAATCCAGAGGTAATTTGCCTTCCAAATGATAGTGTAATAATCATGGTTAAAACCCAGAAAGCTGCAATAAGAAAAATACAAAAGCCGGTTATGTTTATAGCATTGGCTTTTTTAGCAGGTAACATAATGGCTAATTCATATTTACCGGTTGCAAATACAGATGTTATTGACGTTATAGTAGAAAATAATGCCAGGGTCCCAAAATCTTCCGGTGTATATAGTCTTGAAAGTAATGGATAAATTAAAAAAGGAATCAGTTGTGCTAACGTTGAGCCCGAAAATAACGTTAATACATTCACAAAAAATTCATTTCTGAATATTTTTTTAATCCAGCTTCTTATCATTAAAATAGTAAATATTTATTATTACGGCAAAATTATCATTTAATGTTTTATTATTTATAAGAATAATTTAATTATTTTCATTCGTTTTGTAAAACAAAATTAAAATAATTCGAAAAGTATTGCTTCTATTAATTATTACTTAAATTTTTTGTATATTTGCACTACAAAAATGGTGGATGTAGCTCAGTAGGTTAGAGCACCAGATTGTGGTTCTGGGGGNCGTGGGTTCGAGTCCCATCTTCCACCCATACTTCAAAAAGCCCCAAATTGGTTTGGGGTTTTTTTATATTTTTNAATGNATAAACGGATTCGTCTCGGATAATATTGTAACAAGTTNATTTTTAGTATGTTGGGAAGAGGTGAGTGTTGTTATTGAAAGGATTTTTGGTTATTTAACCAGATTTCTTTATGATAATAAATAAAAAAACAAAACTTTCAGCCAATAGTTTGATAACTTTGAGAGAATACTTAATAATTGTGTAATAAAATGTTATGAATGGGTTTTTATTGAATTTTTTTATATAATTCGGTCACATTTTTCAACATAGCAATTTCTTTCATTTTTTTTCTTCCTTCCTGGGCTGGGGTACCGAAATAAGTTTTTCCTCCTTCTATTGATTTTGTTATACCTGATTGGCCAAGAACTACAGCACCTTCACCTATGGTAATATCTTTTTGCACGCCTACTTGTCCCCAAAGAACAACATCATCTTCAATATTTACACAACCTGAGATTCCTACATGTGCTGCAAAGAGGCAGTTTTTACCTATTATCGTATCATGACCTACATGTATATGATTATCCATTTTTGTGCCCCAACCAATAATTGTAGCATCTGTAATGCCACGGTCTATTGTACAGCTTGCTCCTATTTCTACATAATCTTCTATAATGACCTTTCCACCACTTTCAAGTTTATCGTGATATTTTGGCCTTCGTTTAAAATAAAATCCATCAGAGCCTATTACTGCGCCTGAATGGATAATTACATTATCNCCGATTATTGNATTGTTATAAATTGAAACGTTTGGGTGTATTAAACAGTTTTTTCCTATTTTTACTTTATTGCCAATGAAAACACCTGGTTGAATAATTGTTCCTTCCTCTATTGCAGCTGTAGAACTTACCATGTTGGATGATGGCTCGAAAGGGTTAAAGTTTCTGATCAATTTTACAAAATCACGAAATGGATCATCAGAATATATAAAAGCCTTTCCGTCGGGACAGGGAATTTTTTTATTTATAAGTATAGTTGAAGCTTTGGAATTCAGAGCTTTATCATAATACTTAGGATGATCTACAAATGTTAAATCGCCATGCTTAACTCTGTGTATTTCATTAATACCGGTTACAGGAAAATCCGGATCACCATTAAAATCAGCGTCTATCAGTTTAGCTATTGTGCTTAGCTTTTGACTTGAATTGAAAAGCATTATTTGTGAATTAAGCGTTCAAAATTATTTTTTTGCACGTTCGGAGTATTCTTTTGACCTGGTATCAACTTTTATTCTTTCACCATTATTAACAAATAGTGGTACATTTATAGCGGCTCCTGTTTCAACTGTTGCAGGTTTTAGTGTATTTGTAGCTGTATTGCCTTTAATTCCTGGTTCAGTATAAGTTACCTCTAACTCAACAAAAGGTGGAGGTTCGCAAGTTAAAGGTGTTTCGGTATCTGCGTGAAATGTAATCTCTACTCCTTGCCCTTCTTTGATAAGTTCAGGTGAAGTTATTATATCTTCTTGAATAGTAACTTGCTCAAAAGTTTCATTATGCATAAAGTGATAACCCGTATCATCTTTATACAAAAATTGGTAAGGACGTCTTTCTACTCGTGCTAAGTTAACCTTTGCGCCGGCATTAAAAGTGTGATTGATAACCTTTCCGCTTTTAAGGTTTTTTAGCTTTGTTCGTACAAATGCACCTCCTTTACCGGGCTTAACATGTTGGAATTCAACAATTGTATAAAGTTCATTGTTGTGTTCTAAACATAGACCGTTTCGAAAATCTGCGGTTGTTGCCATATTGTCTCAAATGATTAAGAATACCCTATTAAATGTGGGCACAAAAATAATAATTTTCTTTTGAAAAAAACTTTTTATGCTATGAAATATATGATGGCTTTTTGAGCTAATAGGATATTTTTGCTCAGATAATATTTTTTTAAAAAATACTTGAGTTATACTTAAATGCCAGGTTTATATTAGCCAAAAATATTCTTAAGATGTTTTTTTCTCATGTTGTTTATATCCTTTCATGATACCCCTGCTGGATTTGGCAATAAAAGAAAGTATTTCGTCACGTTCAGGTGTTGCGGCCATTTCAGCTTCAATATAAGCTAAGGCTTTAGAGACGTTGAAGCTTTTGAGGTAGAGCACTCTGTATATATCTTGTATTTCATTGATTTTTTCAGATGAAAGACCTTTTCTTCTCATTCCTACTGAGTTAATGCCAACAAAAGACAAGGGATCGCGGGCGGCTTTGGTATAAGGTGGTACATCTTTTCTAACAAGGCTGCCACCTGATATCATAACATGGGAGCCTATGTTAACAAATTGATGTACTGCAGATAATCCACCTATAATAGCATAGTCATCAACTTCAATATGTCCAGCCAGGGTTGCTACATTTGCTAAGATACAGTTGTTTCCTATATCACAATCATGGGCAACATGAACGTATGCCATCAATAGGCAATTACTTCCGATTACTGTTTTATATTTAGCTTTGGTGCCTTTGTTTACGGTGACGAATTCGCGTATTATAGTATTATCACCGATTTCAGTAGTAGAATCTTCTCCTTCAAATTTTAGGTCTTGTGGTATTGCACTAATTACGGCGCCTGGGAATATTTTACAGTTTTTCCCTATTCGAGCGCCCTCCATTATTGTTACGTTTGATCCAATCCAGGTGCCTTCTCCTATTTCAACATTTTTGTGTATTGTAACAAAGGGGTCTATTACAACTGTTTTGGCTATTTTAGCCTCAGGATGGATATATGCTAAATCTTGTTTCATTAATTTATTTTTCTTTGTTTTTAACAATTTGAGCCATTAAGTCGGCTTCTGTAACTACTTTATTGCCTACGTATGCTGCCCCTCGCATATTACAGATGCCTCGCCTTATGGGTGTTAAAAGTTCTAATTTGAACACTAAGGTATCGCCGGGAACAACTTTTTTCTTAAAACGTACATTATCTATTTTTAAAAAGTAAGTGTTATAATTTTCAGGATCATCTACATTGGCTAAACTCAAGATACCACCTGTTTGTGCCATAGCTTCTATCTGTAATACTCCCGGCATAATAGGTTCTTTGGGAAAATGACCCTGAAAGAAATTTTCATTCATAGTCACATTTTTAATTCCTACAACGTGACTTTCACTTATTTCAGTTATTTTATCAACTAACAAAAAAGGATATCGGTGAGGTAATATATTTTTTATGTCATTAATATTATATAAAGGTTCAGTATTTGGATCGTATTTGGGGATATTGCTGGGAACTGATTTATTCTTGATATATTTTTTTATTTTTTTTGCAAATTCAATATTAGAATCATGACCTGGTTTTTTGGCGATAATATGAGCTTTAAAGGGTTGTCCTATTAATGCCAGATCTCCGACAATATCTAGAAGCTTGTGCCGGGCAGGTTCGTTATTAAAATTTAGCTCAACATTGTTAAGAATACCATTGTTTTTTACTTTAACTGAAGGTTTATTAAACATTGAAGCCAGATTGTCAAGTTCATGTTGCTCTACATCCCGGTCAACAAAAACAATAGCGTTTGATAAGTCTCCACCCTTTATAAGTTTATGCTTAAGTAATTGCTCAAGTTCATGTAAAAAAACAAAAGTTCGGGAAGGTGCTATATTTTCTGTAAATTCAGAGATTTTATTTAATGTAGCATGCTGTGCACCAAGCACTTTAGTGTTAAAGTCTATCATACAAGAAATGCGATAATGATCGCTTGGTAGTGCTATCATTTCACAACCTTTTTCTTCATGAAAGAATTGGATAGGCTCAGTAATTTCAATTACTTCACGTAAAGCCTCCTGTTCACATATGCCGGCCTTGCTTAATGCATCAGTGTATGATTTCGAACTACCGTCAAAAATTGGTGTTTCGGCTGAATTAATCTCTATGATAATATTATCTATCTCCAAACCTACTATACCGGCTAGGACATGCTCTACTGTAGCAACGCGATAACCGTTTTCTTCTAATATTGTTCCGCGAGCTGTTTCAACTACATTATTAACATCAGCATGAACAAAAGCTTCTGCATTTATATCTGTACGTAAAAAACGAATGCCTGTATTTTCAGCGGCAGGCTTAAATGTAAGGGTTACAGTTTCGCCTGTATGTAATCCGGTTCCGGAAATAGTAATTGGTTTTTCTATAGTTTTTTGTTTTTCCATAGCATACTATTCTTGTTTATATGTTGAATTACTCCAAATGAAGTGACAAAAATAAACAAATGTTTAATAAAAAAAAATATTTTAAAGCTTTTGTTCATATATGAAAATCGCTCAATATTTTTAATAAATGATTAAACATTTTGTTACTATACTTTAAAGAGGATTATAGCATGAATTTTTTGTACTATGCTATAAAAACAGGAAACAGGAGCTCGTAAAAGTCCTGTTTTTTATGGGTGCAAATATAGGGTTTTTATTTTGTTTTTTGCAATTTTATGAGAGACTAATAAGTATATTATTTGCTTTTAATCTTTTTTATCTCATTTTCAAGTTCATCTATTCGTTTTAACAAAGATTCAAGGTTGCGGAAATGTATATAGGATTTTTTAAATTTACTTGCTTCGATGGCTGGTGACCCCATGACAACTTCTCCGCTTTTTATGTTGGATCCTACACCGGCTTTAGCAGCTATTTTAACATTATCCCCGATATTGAGGTGACCACTTATACCAACTTGACCTCCAAACATGCAATTCTTGCCAATCTTTGTTGAGCCGGCAATACCTACCTGGGCAGCCATTACTGTATTTTTACCTACTGTTACATTATGTCCTATCTGTATTAAATTATCCAACTTAACACCCTTCCTTATTATTGTTGAGCCCATAGTAGCACGATCTATAGTACTATTGGAGCCTATCTCAACATTATCTTCTATGATAACGTTTCCAATTTGGGAAATTTTTTTAAATAAGTTGTCAACAGTTTGCATGGCAAAACCAAAACCATCTGCTCCTATGACTGTGCCGGCATGTATTGTACAGTTTTTGCCTATGAGTGAATTATCAAAGATCTTTACACCGGGGTAAATCAAAGTATTATCACCAATTTTTACATTATCATCAATGTATGATTGAGGATGGATTTTAACACCAGCACCAATTTCAACGTTTTCACCAATGTAAACAAATTCCCCAATATAAACTTTTTCACCAATTTTAGCCGTCTCACAAATATGAGCAAGTTCTGAGATTCCTGTCTTTTCCGGTAAGCTTTTTTTATATAGTTCAAGCAATTGTGCCAGGGCATTATAAGCATCTTCAACCCGTATTAGCGTATTTTTTATTGGTTGTTCAGCTTTAAAATCATTATTTACTAAAATTACAGATGCATTAGTTTTATATATGTATGGGGTGTAAGCAGGATTTGCCAAGAAAGTCAATGATCCGTCTGTAGCTTCTTCTATTTTTGAAATTTTATTGACTTTCGTGTTCTCTTCGCCTTCTATGGTTCCATTAAGAAAGCTGGCTATTTGTTTTGCAGTAAATTCCATTTAAAAAATTGTTTCCTTTTTAAAAATTGTTCGCAAGTTACCAATTATTTCTTTTGCAACAAAAATTTTATACAAGATTGCATTTACTTTACAATTCAAAATGTAATTAAATTATAAAATATTTAATATTTCTTAATATATGAATTGATAGCTTTTGGATAACAAATGTAATGTTTTTTTACTGGTGTTGATAACACTCTTATGTTTAGCTGATCGGATGCTTGAGCTATATCAGTTAACAAACCGTCTTTTCCGAGAATAAAAATATTATCAATTTTGTTATCATATGCATGGTTCTCTGTTATATCAACGTTTACAAAATACTCCAATTCACTTTTTTTGATTTTTAATGTAGATATTGTAAGGTCTTTTATTTGTTCAATATATGATTTACTGAAAGGTTGAGTCTGTAATTCAATTTGGTATAAATGCCTGTTTAGTAGGTTGTTGCATAGTGTTGAGATTACAGGGTCTTTACTTTCAGTCCAGGTTTTGAAAGCAGTATAAAAATCAAAATCATCCAGCCTCGCAAAGTTGTCTAAAAGTGAAGAATTACTGTAAAAATCTTGTTTATCGTAGCTGTTTTTTAAAAAAGGTAATAAATAAGATGGAGCAGTAGTATCTTTATCATTTAATGCTAAATATTTTGCTCTTTTTAATATATTTATAAGCAATTTTTCAGCAGAAATTACTGTCTTGTGTAAATATACCTGCCAATACATAAGACGCCGTGCAACTAAAAACTTTTCTATTGAATATATACCTTTTTCTTCTACTACAAGATTGTCATTGGCAATGTATAACATTTTTATGATCCGGTCATATGATATAACTCCTTCTGATACGCCGGTGAAATAGCTGTCGCGATTAAGATAGTCAAGCCTGTCCATATCAAGTTGACCTGCTACCATCTGGTGAAGAAATTTTTTAGGGTATTTATTTCTGAATATATCCAATCCAATTTGCAGCTCTCCGGAAAACTCATGGTTAAGTTTGTCCATATACCTTTCAGATAGAGTTTCATGGCTAATGTTCTCAACTATAGAACGTTCCAGCGCATGAGAAAAAGGTCCGTGACCTATATCATGTAATAGTACAGCAATTATTACACCCAGGGCCTCATCATCTGTGATCTCAAAACCTTTATAACGCAATACTTCTATTGCTTGATCCGTTAAATGCATTGCTCCAATAGCATGATGAAAACGTGTATGAAGTGCACCGGGGTAAACTAAATGAGTTAATCCTAACTGCTTAATCCTGCGTAATCTTTGAAAATAAGGATGCTCTATCAAATCAAATATCAACTCGTTCGGTATTTTTATAAAACCATATACCGGATCGTTAAAGATCTTGAGCTTATTAGCAGGGTCTTTCTTATACTTCATTGAGCTTTAATTCTTTTTGTTTAATTATTTATTCTTAGTTGCTCAATATATCTTTACTTAAATCTTGTTTTTACTCTGGCTATATGTTTTTGCCCTACAATTTTTTAAATTATATAATTTGTTATACTTATAAAATGCGAAAATATTACTTTTTTGTCGCATTTGTTTGTTGAGGTTGCTAATTTTTGAAGTGATAATTATTTATATAAAAAAAAACGATATTTAAATTGAGGGTTAATCTTTTGAATATAAGCGATATAAGTTAACTACGGCTTCAAAAGTGTTATAAATTTAATTAAAATATTAAAGCAAATTATCAAGCTCAAGAACACAAATTCATTATTTTTCGTTAAATTTGTAAATATTAGGATGTTATGTTACCTTGAGAATAAATGCTTTTTTTATATTTAAAATTTATCTTAAAGTTTATACATAAGTGTTTTTTTATTATTTAGATTTTTTGCCGGATCATTACTTATCACTATATAATTTTTTGTTACAAGGATCCTGTTATTAATAAATTTTATAAAAACCCATTAATATCCGCAAGGCTTACTAATTTATATTATTTTAATTATAAACAGTTGAATAAAAAATAAATATTTATACATGAGTGTAAAAATACTATGGGTTGATGATGAAATAGATTTGCTAAAACCGCATATAATTTTTCTTGAAGAGAAAGGGTATGTAGTAGATACTTGTCATAGTGGTGATGAAGCACTTGATTTGATCAATAAAAAAACTTACGATATTATATTCCTGGATGAGAATATGCCCGGGTTAACCGGTATTGAGACTTTGACCGAAATAAACAATAAACAACTTGGTATTCCGGTAGTTATGATAACAAAGAGTGAGGAAGAAGCAATAATGAATGAGGCTATTGGAAGTCATGTTTCCGATTTTCTTATAAAGCCTGTTAATCCTAACCAAATTATACTGGCAATAAAAAAGAATTTAGAGAATCGCAAGTTAGTTGATGAAAAAGCCACTATGTCGTACCAACAGGAGTTTCGTGATATTTCAATGGCTTTAAGTGGAAAGTTAGATTATGAGGAATGGAAGGATATTTATAAGAAGCTTGTCAATTGGGAGCTTCAACTTGAATCTTCAGATGACCAAAGTATGCTGGAAGTATATAATATGCAGAAACATGAAGCAAATAATGTGTTTTCCAAGTTTATAAAAGATAATTATCTCGAATGGATTAACGGGGTTTCAGAAGATAAACCCGTGCTTTCGCATACTCTTTTAAAAGATGCTGTTTTACCTATATTAAATAAAGATGAAAAAGTTTTTTTAATACTGATAGATAATTTGAGATATGATCAGTGGAAAGTTATACAACCACTGCTAAAGGATGAATATCGTACTGAGATAGATGATGTTTATTGCAGTATTTTGCCAACAGCTACCCAATATTCACGTAATTCAATTTTTGCCGGACTGATGCCCTCCGAGATAAAAAAGAAGTATCCGCATTATTGGATTGATGAAGATGATGAGGAGTATTGTAATCAATATGAAGCAGAACTTTTACAAGAACAACTTAAAAGATTGGGAGTAAAGAGCAAGTTTAACTATAACAAAATATTAAACTTATCTGCCGGTAAAAGATTGGCAGAGAACTTGTCAAATTATCTTGCAGCTCCCTTAAATGTGGTGGTATATAATTTTATTGACATGCTTTCTCATGTTCGCACTGAAATGGAAGTACTCAAAGAATTAGCTGATGACGAATCAGCATACCGGTCACTTACAAGATCATGGTTTCAGCACTCAACCTTAAGAGACATTATACGCCAGCTTGCTGAAAAAAAGATAAACATAATTTTAACTACCGACCATGGGTCAATACGAGTGGCATCGCCTGCAAAAGTCGTGGGAGACAAAAATACCAACACTAATTTAAGATATAAAAGGGGACGAAGTTTGCAATACAATCCATCAGAAGTTTTTGATATAAAAGAACCTGAAGATGGGTGTTTGCCACGTAGCAACGTTAGCGCCAGGTATATTTTTGCAAAGGAAAACAACTTCTTTGTTTATCCTAATAATTATAATTATTATGTGAATTATTATCGTAATACCTTTCAACATGGTGGTATATCACTTGAAGAAATGATGATCCCTTTTGTTTATTTGAAAGCTAAATGATGGAAGATGTTATGGATATATGCCGATGTAAACAGGAAAGTGAGCTCTTTCATATAGGAGAAAAACTATTAAAAAAGCACAAGGATAAAAATATATTTGCTGTTATTGGTCCTATGGGTGTAGGTAAAACAACATTTATTAAGAAATTGTGTGGATTGCTTGGAGCTAAAGATTTGATAACAAGCCCTACTTTCTCAATTATAAATGAATATGAAACTGATAACGGAAGCCCACTTTACCATTTTGATCTATATAGAGCCAATGTTGATGAAGTTTTTGATTTGGGTTATGAAGAGTATTTTTTCAACGAAAATTACTGTTTTATCGAATGGGCTGATAAAATCAGGCAACTGTTGCCTGAAGATGCTGTAATTGTTGAGATGAAAGAGGAAAATGGAGAAAGGGTGATATCCTTTTGATATGCTTAATAGTTTTTGACAAAGGTTGAGTAAGTGTTTGATTTGAATAAGTTTTATAGCGAAGATAGTGTTTTTAAATAGAAATCGATTATTTATCTATGGAAAAACCAAATAAAGAACATACATTATACAGTCAAGCGGGGAAATATCTTCCCCAGGAGGAGATGCTTGAGGTAAAAAAGGAAAAGGACTATTTGACGATTGGTATACCGAGGGAAACAAATTTCTATGAGAATCGTGTAGCATTAGCTCCTGAGGCAGTAGGTTTGTTGACACAAAATGGTCATAAAGTTTTTATAGAGTCAAAAGCCGGCGATAATGCCTATTTTTACGATGAAGCATACAGGGAGGCAGGTGGTGAGATTGTTTATGATAAAAAAGAGGTGTATAAAGCGGATATTATTTTGAAAGTTGCTCCGCCAAGTGAAAATGAACTTGACCTATTCAAGCCCGGACAGATTTTGTTTTCCACAATTGCTTTAACAATGCAAAATGAGCATTTCTTTAAATCCTTAATGTCTAAAAAGGTTAATGCTATTGCTTTTGAGTTAATTAAAGACCGGGCCAATGTATTATCTGTGGTACGCAGTATGAGTGAAATAGCAGGTAACACCTCGGTTTTGATAGCTGCTGAATACTTGTGTGATCCTGTAATGGGAAAAGGGTTAATGTTTGGAGGATTTTCCGGAATATCACCTACAGAGGTTGTAATTTTGGGAGCCGGCACCGTGAGTGAGTTTGCCGTGCGTGCAGCTATGGGACTTGGTGCATTTGTTAAGGTTTTTGATAACTCTATATACAGACTGCGCAGGTTGCAAAGTAACCTCAATACACGTATTTTTACTTCTATAATACAACCTAAAGTGCTTTTGAAAGCCCTAAAAACAGCCGATGTGGTAATAACCGCCATACATTCACCCGAAGGACGTTCACCGGTGGTCATCACCGAAGATATGGTGAGCCAAATGAAATATGGTTCTGTGATTATTGATGTTAGTATTGACCAGGGCGGATGTGTCGAAACATCAAAGGTTACAACTCATGCCAACCCTGTATTTAAAAAATATAACGTTACTCATTATTGTGTGCCCAATATTGCTTCGCGTGTTCCTCGTACAGCTTCATATGCTTTTAGCAATTTCTTCGCACCGGTGCTACTTAATATTGGGGAAAGTGGAGGGATAAATAATCTTCTCAAAATTGACCATGGAATCCGGCATGGAGCATATATCTACAACGGAACACTAACAAATTCATATATAGGCGAATTGTTTAAAATACCTTACCAGGATATTGACCTGTTGATGGCCGCATGGTCGTGAATTTTATGGCGAATGAGCGAAAGAGCGATCTATTTTACTCTTTTACGATCATTAGAGGTATATTTTTCTCAACGCCTACGAATTTCTCAGAAGTATTTTCCTGAAGGAGCCGGGCTAATTGAGATTTTATCTTTGTTCCCGTCAGTATCATGTCAAAATTATTCTTGACTGCGTAGTTATATACAATCTGAGATTCTTCTTCATGATATTCTATGCTAAATGTACATGGGGGGGCAACATTTTTATCAATATTTATGTTATTAAGAAATTTAGAATATTCATTATCAACATATTCTTTCAGCTCACCCTTAACATCTTTTATGTTATCAGGAGTCATTTTTGGGAAATAATTAAGAGGAAATTTATAAACATAATGACACTCTACATATGCACCTGTATTTTTTGCTATTTCTTTTGCTTTATGAAATGCTAAACAGGAGATCTTTGAAAAATCCGTTTTAACAAGCAATTTATCCAACTTATGGTTGCTGTTTTCACTTACAAACAGAACTGACGAGGGAAATAAGCCGGCGACTTTTTTCGAAACACTTCCTTTTCCACTAACTATACTAAGGTCAATATCATGGTTCTTCGCATATTGTACTATCTTTTCCGTTGCCAGCCCCTGTTCAATTACCAGGCTGTAATTTATGGAATCTTTAACCGTAAGTTCAGACTCAATTCTTTCCGTTAACTCTTTTTTGAGTATATCCTCAAGATTTTCTTCGCTATCATGAAAAGAATCCAATATTTCGTCAGGAAGGTCATAGGTTTCCATTACATGGATAAAAGCCAGGTTATCGGGCTTAAGTATTCCTGCAATAAAATTTGCATACCTGATCAGGCAATTGTCTGCTTCTGTTAAATCCAGGCAAATAAGTATATTATTAAATTTATACATGATAGTTGACTATTGGTTTTTAACTTTATCTTTATCTCTTTTATCAATTACGTTTTTAATTGTTTCCTGGTATGAAACTTTTGGTGTTTTTTCTTCGCTTTCTTCAAAATGCACTAATTTGTTCTTCTCATCTTTTAATCCTAACACAAGACTGTATGCCATTATTATCAAAACAATAGCAAATGGCAGGCCTGTAACTATAGATGCAGTTTGTAGTGCACCAAGACCACCTCCAATTAGCAATACTGCAGCTACCACACCTTTTACTATTGCCCAGAAAACGCGTTGTTGTACAGGTGCATCCAGTTTACCACCTGCAGTAAGGCTATCAATTACAAGGGAACCTGAATCGGCTGAAGTTACAAAAAAACTGGTTATTAATAATATCCCTACTATTGATGCCAAAACACCTAGAGGAAACTGTTCAAGTAAAACAAATAATGAAATTGCAACATTTTCCTGCACAGCTGTGGCTAAGTCTGCTATATTGTTAAGCTCCAGGAAAAGTGCAGAACCGCCGAAGGACGATAACCAGAGAAATGTAACTAATGAAGGAACAAGAAGTACCCCCAAAACAAACTCTTTAATCGTTCTGCCTCTTGATATACGAGCAATGAACATCCCTACAAAAGGTGACCAGCTAATCCACCATGCCCAGTAAAAGACTGTCCAATCTTGCTGCCAGTCAGTTTGCTGATAGGTTTCCGTCCAAAAACTGATCTCAAAAAAGTTGTTAAGATAAGCGCCTATGTTTTGAATAAAAGACCCCATTATAAATAATGTGGGACCAATTACTATTATGAAGATAAGAAAAATAGCCCCGATAGCTATATTCATTTGGCTCAATCTCCTAACACCCGAAGCCATTCCTGCCAGTACCGACCCGGTTGCTATAAGAGTAATGATAGCTAGAAGTATGACTTGTACAGTAATACTCTCCGGTATATTTGTAAGGTGACTTAAACCGGCATTTACTTGCTGTACTCCAAGACCTAATGAAGTGGCCAATCCAAAAAGAGTAGCCAAAACAGCCAATATATTTATGGCTTTGCCCAAACCACTATTGATCCTGTCACCTATAAGGGGATGAAATACAGAGCTTATGGTAAGCGGTAATTTTTTGTTAAATGCAAAAAATGCAAGTGACATTCCTACTAATGCGTATATTCCCCACGCATGAAACCCCCAGTGCAGAAAGGTGTATTGCATCGACTTCTCTGCAGAAAAAATAGTACCTCCTTCACCTGTTGGTGGTGTAACATAATGCAGCACAGGCTCACCTACACTCCAGAAAAGTATACCGATACCCATCCCGGCACTGAATAACATTGCAAACCAGGAAGTCTTTGAAAAATCAGGCTCTGCTGTCTTGCCTCCCAAACGAATGCTCCCGAACCTGCTAAAAGCTATAGCCAGTGAAAAAGCAAGAAAAAGGTTAACTACCAATACGAAAAACCAGCCACCAACATCTGAAATCCATTTTTGTACATCTTCGAAAATTTGCTCCATCGGCTCTCCAACCACAAGCGTTATGGTTATAAAAAAAATTATCAGTATGGAAGAGATCCAAAAAACCGGAGGGTCTACATCCAAGTACTTGTTTTTTTTGGTTTTGCTTGAAATTTCAGTATTAGCCATGTCTTTTCCCTTATGTAGTCAAATAAAAATAAATTTTATACTGTCCTATTATGTAAATGCATACAAAAATATAAAACTTAAAATTCTAAAATGTAACCCCATTCACAAAATCTTCAAAAGATAATGAACTTAGAAGTCTCGTGACCGAAGGAAACAATATCACATCAAACTTATGAATGCAAACCCAAAAAAGCTCAAAGCTTTTAGTTTTTAGTTTTTAACTTTTAACTAATAAGGCAGCCAGATTTGTGTGCGCCCTATCAGGCTAAAACCCAAAAAGCCACGAACACGTAGTTTGCCATCTTCTGTTTTCATTCTGCAATTGTATTCATTACCGGTTTCAGGGTCAAGAATTTTACCACCTCTATACTCAGAATTTTGTTTTTCTAACCCTTTTATAATTACCATTCCAAGAATTGGTTGGTTGTATCTCGGGTCATCGGTGCTACATTCTGTACAAACAGGATTTGGATCTTCTCCCGGTTCAGGAAATATTTCAACAACTTTCCCGTAATATCTCCCGTTATCACCTTTGTATATTTCTATTACTGACCTGGCTTCACCTGAGTCGTCATCTATGGTTTCCCACTTCCCTGTGATATCTTGTGAGCTTAGAGGCAAACATGTAAATAAAAGTGTTAAAGAAATTATTAATGTCTTTAAATATGATTTATTCATAATTAAATTGATCTTTTACTAAATTATAGTATTGTTTTTTATTAAAATTGATCCACTAATATACAAATAAAAGATAATAGAGAAATTAATAATATCATACTTAATTATTTTTCAGAAAAAAACATCCTTCAATAATTATGTTTACCCGATTTTTATTTGCATACTTAAAGTTTTTACCAATTGAGTTATTTTAATTCAAGTTTTTTTACGGTACCAAAATAATATTTTTGGTTTTCTTTATAATAGTTTTTTATATAGAACTGAAGGAAACACCCATCTTTTAACATTTTCAAAGAGAAAGGTATAAATGAATATGAAAACGAATATATTAGGCATAGATGTTGGTTCTGTTGCTATTTCTATTGCCGTTATTGATAAAAATAACAAGTTTATACAAACAGCTTATAATTTTCACAAAGGTCAAATAGCCCAAAGTCTTGCAAATTTGTTGAAAGAAATAGATCTTTCTACTATCAAAGCTATCGGGTATACCTCATCAACTCCGAAAATATTGAAGTATGGGTCGCAGACTGATACCAGGGTGGCCTACATCACAGCAGCGAAATTTTTGAATCCGGGTGTTAATGCATTATTGATTATCGGTGCGGAAAAATTCGGTTTAGTTTCTTTTAATGAAAGGGGTGAATACCTCAATTATAAGCCTAACTCATCATGTGCTGCGGGTACTGGGAATTTTCTCGATCAACAGGCTGAAAGGCTTAATCTTGATAATATTAAAGAGTTCAGTGACAAAGCTCTTGCCAATAAAAGGGAAATTCCATTAATTGCGTCGAGGTGTGCCGTATTTGCCAAAACAGACCTTATTCACGTTCAGCTGGCTTTTTATGCGGAAGGGAATATAATGAGAAGAAATTCGTTAAGCATCCTTCACTGTCATTTCACTTGATGTCAAAAAGAAAAGAATTATTCAGTTTCCCGCCCGGGGCAAATGAAGGTTCAATGACCATGGGTATACCGGCCGGCCTGCATTTTTATGAGGAAATACCTTTTTGGCGGAAATTTTTTGACCTGTTATCTATTCAAACAATCACCAGCGAAACCTGCACTTCTCCGGTTAAAGATGGGAAGAACATTGCCGGGGCTGAGTTTTGCGCTCCAATAACTGCAATGTGCGGCCATGTCGATTATCTGATGCAAAAAGCTGATTATATATTCCTGCCGGTATATTTTGAAGAAAAACCAGAAACAAAATTGGATAAAAAGTATTGTTATTATATTACTTATGACAACATTTTGTAAGCTACGAATTTTGTATAATATTATTATAAACATTCTGAAGTTATCAAGATCGGCTCATACAATTAATTGTCATTCAACATCGGCCAACTAAAGCTAGGTCTGAAAATTCGAAATGACGTAAATCATCAACGGCAAGGTCATTTCGACCGAGAGGGAGGAATCTCGTGAGGGAGCAGGTGAAGGCTTTTTAACCCTGAACTGGC
>SL_8KL_010_SEDDRAFT_10001805_pt1 | contig 18455 bp, 18 predicted proteins | sample SodLakKL_010_SED_4_FD_11160 | JGI IMG/M metagenome (IMG submission 11160)
TGATCTTCATAGGATGGAAGAGATACTCGAAGAACGCGGTGATATTCACCATGATAGTAGGTCTGTTGTTCACGGCTCTATGGGTGTTTACAGGTCTAGAGGAACAGATCATAACAGCAAGACTCCTCAGCTGGCCTGTCGGTCTTCTTGCCGGAATTATCGGCGGGTTCATATGGCCTTCAGAGGACTACAGAAAAGGACCTGATTCCGGAACTGAAGAAGAGATGATCGAAGAAGAGGAAGAAATCTTTGAAGAACTAGAAGAAACAGAGGAAGAATTATTTGAGGAAGAAGGATCAGTCGATGAAGAGGACATATTCGAAGAAGAGATATAGAAAATTTCCCACAATAAACCCTTTTTTCTTTATTATTTCTTGAATTTCGAGAAAAATCTAACAAAACCTTTTAAACGAGTAGTCAATCATCCCGAGAATAATGGAAAAGAGGCTCTGGGAATTTTTTGGACTTTTAACAATAGGTATAATGGTCGTCATTGCAGTCTACTACATAGTAGGCTTCGACCAAATAATCAGATCGATTGCTGAGATGAATCTATATTATTACCTTATTGTTATAGGGCTTATAATTCTCAGCATCTTCTTATGGTCCATGAGATGGGGGTTATTCGTCAGAAAGAATAACCCAGAAGTCACCTATCTCGATCTATTCAAGATCCAACTGGTGGGACAGGCGATGAATAATTTGACGCCTATCTTCAAAATGGGTGGAGAGGCTGGAAAACTTTACCTTTTGAAAAAAAAATATGAGATCGAGGTGAAAGAAGGACTAGCTTCCGTAAGTATAGATCTAACATTGGAACTCATCATAGACATCATATTAGTATCTACAGCAGTATTCCTTCTTATTTTACTGACCTCGCCTCCTATTTGGATATATTTGATATTGATTGCTTTCGCACTCGTATGTTCTCTTCTTATATTTTTGATAGTTGAGATCTATTTCGACTTGAAAATAATCCATAAAATGATCTCCTTCTTCTGCAAAAAGATAAAAAAATTGAACAAATATGAAGACGATATCTTCGAGAGATACGAAACCTTTCGACAGAATTTCAGAGAAAGTTTCTCAGATAAAAGAAGATTTACTCAAGGCCTTGGTTTATCCTTTGGTAGAAAGGGCCTTACGATAATGAAGTATTATGTTCTATTAGCTGCCTTCGGGTTCAACATCGGAATCGCTAATTTGATCATCGCTATAGGTTTGGGGATAATCCTTCTGATTATCCCGGCGACGCCTGGAAACCTAGGCATATATGAAGGAGGTATGGTTTCGGTATGGGTCTTCGTCGGGATCTCTCCCGGAGTCGCGGCGACGGTTATCTTTCTCGATCGGTTGATATGGTTCTGGGGCGTCATCGGAGTAGGAAGTCTAATAGGATCTAAATATGGGATAGAAATGTTATCTGAACAGACATCTGAAAAATTTTAAAAAATAAACTTCTTTAGAATTGATCTTACTTTAACTCGTAGAGATTTTTTTAGTATGCTTCATTTAGACTGCAGTTCAACAAAAATATAATACGAAGAAAAACAAAAGAAAAGGGGTTGAATTTAAAGAGAGTTCATTTGAGCTTTGAAGCGACTTTCTTGAAAACTTCTAGATGTTCTTCTATATCCTCTTCTGTATGCTGTACAGATATCAACCATTGTTCGTCGGCTCCATATGCAGTTGGTATCACACCTTCGTTGACCATCGAAATCCAATATTCATGGGTCTTTTTCTGATCTACCTGTGTCCAATCCCGGTAGTTGTTCACGGGCTTTTCGGTGAAAAGGATAGTCCCTATAGCATTTATTCCTTGTACTAGCGCGGTTAGATCGTGGTCCTCTATAATGTCCCTGTATCCTTCCATCAGTGTCTCTCCGTACTCTTTTACTTCGTTGTAGGCGTCCTGGGTCAAAATCTCTTTGAGCGTGGCTTTTCCCGCCTCCACCGCTAAGGGGTTAGCGGAGTAAGTCCCAAAGAGACCTTCCTCACCTATTTCGCTCATGATATCTTCTTTTCCCGCACAAGCTCCAAGAGGAAGACCTCCACCTATCGCCTTAGCGAGAGTTATCAGATCGGGTTCTACACCGTAGTATTCAGCCGCTCCACCACGGGCCATCTTGACACCGGTCTTCACTTCGTCGAAGATGAGCAGTACGTTGTGTTCTTCGGCAAGTTTCTTCAAATTCTTCAAGTATCCTTCAGAAGGTGGGATAACACCTTTGTTCATCATGACCGGTTCGACGATTATTGCAGCGACTTCGCCTAAGTTCTCATCTAACAATTCTTCGACCTTTTCCAAGTCGTTGAAGGGAGCTACAAGAGTATCTTCTATTGTTTTATCGGTTATTCCTTCTCCCGCGGGAACAGTTGCCGGCTTCTTCGCTGGTCCCGTTTTATTGATAGCAGGCGTTTTACTTATATGGAGAGAATCCATCACACCATGATAAGCGCCCTCTATCTTCAAAATCTTCTCCTTTCCAGTGTATCTTCTAGATACACGAACGGCATACAAGGTGGATTCACTTCCGGAATTCGTGAATCTGATCTTGTCCACAGGGAACCTGTCTATTATCTCCCTAGCCAATTCTTCTGAAGCCTCATGAGGTAAACCATACATAGTCCCTTTCCCTATCTGTTTTTCAAGAGCTGAATTAATCTTTGGATGTTGATGACCTACCATCAGCGCCCCCCAACACAGATTAAAGTCTAAATATTCGTTATCATCTACATCCCATATCTTTGATCCTTTTGCTTTGTCAACGAAAATGGGATATGGCTCATAAGGAGGGGCAGAACCTCCTATACCATCTGCAAGTACTTCTTTCGATGTTTTGTTTAAATCGCTAGATTTAGGCGTCTTTTTTCTATATTTTTCTATCAAATTAGATCCCATAATTCCACCAAAACAAAAAGGTTTTCTTCAAATATATAATTAATGTATAGTCAGGTTGAAGTTTATCTATGATTCTATTGATGAGTTCACCTTTAGATAACCCACAATAGAGAACTCATCGAAAAACCTATTAATAATATAACATATAACTATTTTAAGAGTTGATAATAATGGAGGTCGAATCAGAAAAAGATGAGGAGGAAAAAAGCGTAAGCGATGCAGCGATGGACCCGGATTTTGTTATGGATCGATCGGCGATGTGGAAATTCATAATATTGTCTATATTGGGGGCTCTAGTATTTCTAGTACCTCTACCAGACCCATATGAACCAGAAGCTTTCACTATTGGTTTGGGCATAATGGTAGATACTGCTGAGATATACTTGGTCGATATCCTACCGTGGGCGGCACTGATATTCATCGGTTTTTCAGGGATTTTTACACCATATGCTAGCTTAGCAAAACCTGATTTCATAAAAGAAAACGATTTTCTGGAAAAATTGTTCATAACAGGTCCTGTATACTATATCTCTAGGTTCGTGGGTATGGTTTTCTACGTTATGTTCCTGTTCGAAATAGGGCCGCAATGGTTGATTGGACCAGCTACTGGTGGTGTTCCAGGAGATCTTCTGATCCCGTTGATCATGCTGTTATTCCTGTTCTCTGGTCCCGCTATCGTATTATTGACGGACTTTGGATTGATGGAATTTATAGGGACGATGATCAGAAAGTTGATGAGACCTTTATTCAAGATCCCTGGTAGATCAGGTATCGACACTATAGCTTCAGTACTGGCCTCTTCGACGGTTGGTGTCGTTGTAACTACAACACAGTACGATAAAAACTATTATACCGGAAAAGAAGCAGCTATCATAGCGTCAAACTTTTCGTTGGTGAGCGTTCCATATATCTTATTCATGGCGACTACTGTTGGACATCCAGAATTGTTTTTCCAACTTTTGATATCCTGTTGGATCGTTTCTATCATTATCGCGCTGATCTTATGTAGGATATGGCCTTTGAAAGGAATCGAACAAACGTACAAAGATGGAACGACAGCAGGGGAATTAGACGAAAAAACACCAGAACATCTAAGCTTACCTCAATGGGCGGTACGCACTGCTGTAGAAAAAGCTAGAAGAACCTCTATGAAAGTCATACCTGAAGATGGAGCAAAGATAATAGGAAAGATATACTTCAGTTTACTTCCTTTAGTGATGGCTTGGGCTACATCGCTCTCGTTGTCGCCGAAGAAACACCCGTTTTTGAATGGATCTCTTATCCATTCGGACTTCTATTCGAACTCATGGGTGTCCCAGAAGCTTTCGATTTAGGCACTGCATACGTACTCGGGTTCCCTGATCAATTCCTGTCAGCAGTAATCGGAGCCGGGCTTGAAAGTCCCGTAGCGAGTTTCCTTGCGGCGGGTATTTCGGTCACAGGTCTACTTTACATCACAGAAGTAGGTGTCATCATACTCGATTCAGACATACCACTCGATATAAAGGATATAACGGTCCTCTATTTCATGAGGGCTTTCATGACAGCTATACTATTGACTCCGTTGGCCTTTTTCTTTGCCGGTTAAACGACCTAGATAAAATCAAAACCTTTTCTTTTTTTTCTATCTTACAATCTTTTTTTATATGATCGGTTTCTGTAGCAACCTTTTTAGAGATCAAATTGGCGTAAAATCTCAGAATAATATGGAAATTATAGTTCCAATAAAAGAAGTACCAGACATAGAAAGGGTGAGATTTGATAGAGAAAAAGGACGTATCGACAGGAGTTCTGACGAGTCTGGACCAAATCCATTTGATCTTTATGCTGGAAGAAACAGTCAGGATGAAAGAAGAAGTGTGTGGAAAAGTTACCGTCGTAAGCATGGGACCTGAACGAGCCGAAAAGACTTTGAGAGACGCTTTAGCCAGAGGAGCGGACGATGCTGTATTACTAACTGATAAAGGTTTTTCTAGTTCGAATACCTGGGCAACTTCTTACACACTGGCAATGGCGATCAAGAAGATCGGAGACTGCGACCTCTTTTTTTAGATACTGAGCTCGTCGCTCTCTACTTGACACCGAAAGGTGAAGATGCCGATGAATTGGTATATAGAGGTGCAGACAAGGTCTATGTTGTAGAGAGCGATATTTTCGACTTTCCAAATGAGATATCCTTCAAAGAAAATATCGTGCACATGGTAAAAGAGTGTAAACCGGAGATACTTTTGATGGAAGCTACAAACTTCGGTAGGTCTTTAGCTGCTAGAGCGGCCGCAGCTTTAGAGACCGGTCTGACTCCAAATTGTACAGGACTGAAAATAGAAGAGGATGAATTCGTCCAGATAAGACCGGCTTTTACTGGCAACATCCTAGCTCATATCTCGAATGATAGATACCCAAAGATGTCGACCGTTAGGTACAAAGAGTTCGAAGAAAGTGATAGAGACGAGACCATGGAAGGAGAGATAATATCTAAAGAGCCGATCCGTACAGTAAATAAAGGACCAAAGATACTCGAGGAAATAAGCGAGGATAAAGTTAACATCCAGGAAGCGGATATAGTGATGGCTGGAGAACGAGTGCTCCAAGAATCCAACGATCTAGAGATGTTAGAGAAAGTCTGCGCTGAGATAGGCGGAAAGTTGGGTGCGAGCAGACCACTTGTAGATGAAGGTTGGATAGATATGGAATATCAGGTAGGATACAGCGGAAACAGAGTAAAACCAAGACTGTATATCGCATGTGGTATCTTAGGGGCTCCACAGCACCTAATGGGGATGAAAGAATCTGAGAAAATCATCGTGATAAACTCGGATTTCTCAGCACCTATATTTGAACACGCCGACTACGGTATCGTAGGATTTATATACGAGGTTATACCCGAGCTGATAGAAAAACTAAGAGAAATCAAAAAACTGTGAGTATTTTTCTTTTGACAGGTCCCTGATCAAAAAGTGAATTTTTGGGGATATAGGGATAGATTTAAATTAAACAGCGAGACTCAAATCAATGATAGGATGGCGATGGCCGAAAAAGATTATGGAAAAGTGAACGAGAGTATCATAGATAAACTCAAGGAGATCGTAGGTCAAGATTACGTTATAACTGACGAAAAAAGCATGGGAGACTACAAAAGAGACGAATCTTTTGAAACCTCAGTGAAAGACCGTTATCCTGACGTATTGGTGAAACCCTCGACAACCGAAGAGATTTCAAAGATTATGAAGGTAGCGAATCAAAACAAAATACCTGTAACTCCGGTGGGAGGCAAGACCGGATTGGTCGGAGGTATAGTTCCAGTTATGGGAGGTATTTCATTATCTCTCGAAAGAAAGAACGAGAAAATAGATGTTGATCAGGAAAATTTGATGGTCGAAGTAGACGCAGGAGTCACCATGACTGAACTTTACGATAAAATAAAAGAGAACGGTTTGACTTTACCTATACATCCTACCACCGGTGACGCGGAAGTCGGAGGCACTATATCTACCAATGCTGCAGGCGAAACCTCATTGAAGCACGGTATGATGAGGAACTATGTCATGGGATTAGAAGTCGTACTGCCTAACGGCGAGATCATAAAGGTTGGAGGAAAGATATTGAAAGATAATACTGGTTATTCTCTGAAAAACCTATTCATAGGAGCTGAAGGTACATTAGGGATAATAACAAAGGCAATCTTGAGACTGTATCCTCCTTCGGAAAAACCGAGGTTCATAATCGTGCCTTTTAACAGCAAAGAAGACGCTATATATACAGTACCGAAAATAGTGAAAAGCGGTATAATACCTGAGGGAATAGAGTACTTAGAAAGAGGACCAATAGAAGATTCTGAAAGAGACTCTAACGTTAAATGGCCCGTGGAAAAGGGTGAGGCTACATTGATGATCGCTATATCTGGTAGAGATGAGGAAGAAATTTTGAGCAAGGCCGAAGTTATAATGGATGTATGTAACGAGAATAACGCTATTGATCTTTTCATGGCAACAGAAGATAGGGAAATAGAAAAACTCCTAGAGATACGAGAAAGGATTGGAGAAGGCGGAGGAGAACACGAAGGAAAGAGATACTGGTCAGCGGATCTGTGCGTGCCGCTCAGTGAACTGCCCGAATTCTTGAAAAAAACCGAAAAAATATTGGAAGAATCATCTCTAGGCGCGGATTATTACACCTTTGGACACGCTGGAGATGGAAACGTTCATGTTGGCGGATTGTTCCCTGAAGATATGGATAAAGAAGAATTCCACAGAGTATACGACGAGTGGATAGACGAGACCATAAGATTGGGTGGATCTGTCTCTGGAGAACACGGAGTTGGATTAATCAGAAAGTCTATAATGAGAAAGCAGAGGAGCAAAGAAGAACTAAGACTGATGGAATCTATAAAAAGAGCGTTCGATCCTAACTTGATCATGAATCCAGGGAAAATAGTTCCTGAGATGAAAGAGATCGAGGAAAAATTCGTCATACTATAATATGAAACCTAAAATTGAAAAGATCGGACCGGACAGACCCGATGAATATTTAGATGAAGAAGATATCAAAGAGAGTTATAACGATCTTTTGAACTGTAGTTATGATTCACTAGTCGAATTCGTGGACTGTGAAGAGCTCCTCTTCATTGTGAACGATTACAAACGAGCTACACCGACTCCTCTCTTCCTGAGGACCATAGATGAATATCTCGATCTGAATGGGGTCAATCTTTTCGACCAAGAGATTTGGGTCATTGTGGCAACAGGCACTCACGATCCTCCCTCTAAAGAAGGATTACAGCAAATACTCGGCGAATATTACGACCGTTTGAAGGAAAAAACGATAATCCATGATTCTAGGTTTCATGAACATGTGGATTTAGGCACCACCGAGAGAGGAACACCAATAAAGATAAATAAACACATATTCGGACATGATAGGATAATCGCTATCAACTCGATGGAACCGCATTACTTTGCTGGATTTACTGGAGGTAGGAAATCTCTCGTACCGGGCATATGTCACTGGGATACTGTGGAAGCGAATCACAAGTTTTCACTAGCTGATGAAGCTTTACCATTATCGTTGGAAAAAAATCCAGTCAACCTTGATCTAGTTGAAGGTGCAGAGATGATAATCGATCATTTAGGTAGCGATTTGATAGCCGTTAACAGCGTAGCGACTTCAGGAGAAGTCTACGGCGTTTCTTCAGGTGATATATTCAAAACTTTCAATTCGCTCGTAGAAAGATCAGAAGAAGTTTTTACTTCGGTAGTCAGCGAGACAGCAGACATCGTAATAGCGAAAACTGGAGATCCCGCGACTAAGAACTTGTACCAGTCCGTCAAAAGTTTCGAGAACTGCAAGCAGATATGTAAAGAAGGAGGAGTTCTCATACTCGTAAGTGAATGTTGTGAAGGGATCGGCCCCAAAACCTTCTACGAAGTATTATGTTCCTCTGATAGACCTGAAGAGATAAAAGAAAAAGTTCACGAAGATTATCCTCTAGGAAGTGAGACAGCGGTGAATATACTTGATTTTCTCGAAGACCATTCACTGTATATTGTGAGCGGACTCGAAGATGAGACTGTGAAAAACTGTTTCTGCGAACCATTTGATAGCGTCGAAAAAGCATTAAACAAGGCTTTAGAAAAGATCGGTGAAGAAGCCCATATAGTGGAAGTCGAAGAATCCAACAATGTAGTACCAGTGGCCAGAAAACAGTATAAATAAAAAAGGTTTTTAGTCGTTTCCTAGGACTTTTTCTATCCTCTCCAAAGCCCAATCTATCTGTTCTTTTGTGATTATCAAAGGTGGTGCAAATCTTAAAACCGTACCTTTAGTGTCTTTTACCAGAACGCCTTCATCTTTAAGTTTCTCAGAATAAGGTCTGGCTTTCTCTTTTAACTCTACCCCGATGAATAGTCCTCTACCTCTAACATCTTTGATCAAAGGACTGTCGATCTTTTTCAACTGTTTTCGCATGTACCTACCCATCTCTAGAGAGTTCTCTACAAAATTTTCTTCTTCTATAACTTCTATAGCTTTTTTAGCTGCGGCAACACCTAGTGGATTTCCTCCAAAAGTTGAGCCGTGTGAACCCGGATCGAAGACATCCATCACTTCTTTATCGGCTGCTATAGCAGAAACGGGATATACGCCAGCACTCAGAGCTTTACCAAGGATATAGATATCCGGTTCTACCTCTTCCCAATCACATGCGAACATCTTTCCGGTTCTACCTAAACCAGTCTGTATCTCGTCAGCCATATACAGAACGTTATTTTTCTCACAGATCTCTTTAGCCTCTTTCAAGTAGCCGGTAGGCGGGATAACTATACCTCCTTCGCCCTGCATAGGCTCCATTAAGAAACCTACGGTGTTCTCATCTATCGCCTCTTCTAACGCAACAATATCTCCAAAAGGTACTATCTCAAAGCCCGGGGTGAAAGGACCGTATCCTTCTCTATAACCATCTCTAGTACTGAATGAGATAACCGTTGTCGAGCGGCCATGGAAATTGTTCTCCAAAGCTATTATTTTAGCTTCGTCTTCAGGAACACCTTTTTTAAAATAACCCCATCTTCTCGCAGCTTTTATAGCAGTCTCTACAGCTTCGGTACCAGAATTCATAGGTAGGACCTTATCTTTTCCAGTTATATCTGATATTTTCTTATAAAATGAGCCCAACTGGTCGTTCATAAATGCACGAGAGGTCAGAGTCAATCGATCGGCCTGCTCCTTTAGAACTTTGATCACTTCGGGATGGCAGTGCCCGTGGCTTACAGCGGAATACGCACTCAACATATCCATGTACTCGTTACCATCGACATCTTTAACCCAAACGCCTTCCGCTTCAGATATAACGACCTTCAAGGGGTCATAATTTTTAGCTCCATATTCTTGTGTCAATTCTATGATTTCTTCGCTTTCACTCATATTTTTTCCCCTCCAGTTAAAAAATTTGCTCTCAAAATCCTCTCAAAGCACCTATTATCTTCATTTTCCGAGCCCATCTTATCAGCAAATATCCCGATAAGCTAGTTGTATTAAAATCTTTGCTGGTAAGATGATTAACATTCAAAGCTATTCGCCCATCTGTTCACCGAACTGCAGGTCGTAGAAATGGCTGAATTTTTCTCCCTTATCCATCAGTTCATCGAAGGTGCCTCTTTCTTTTATTTTACCATCTTCGATAAACAATATCTCATCTGCATCCACTATAGTTGAAAGACGGTGGGCTATGGTGAACGTCGTTCTTCCTTCAGACACCCTATCTATAGCTTCCTGAATCAATCTTTCCGTATGAGAATCCACTGAAGAGGTAGCCTCATCAAGAATCAGTATTTCTGGGTCCTTAAGAAGCGCCCTAGCAATAGATATACGCTGTCTTTGTCCACCAGAGAGTTTTATCCCTCTCTGTCCAACTTCGGTTTCATAGCCGTTCGGCATCTCCTCGGCGAACTGATCTACATTTGCTTTTTCTGCCATCTTCAGTACTTCTTCTTCTGAAGCCTCAGGCCTCCCATAACTTATGTTCTCTTTTATAGTTCCGGAGAAGAGGTAATCATCCTGTAATACCATCGCGACGGAATTTCTTAATTCTTTAAGATCCCAATCCTTTACGTCGACACCGTCCACTTTAACTGAACCTTTGTCTACGTCGTAAAGACGTGGGATCAATCTTACTATCGTAGTCTTACCAGAACCACTAGGACCTACAAGTGCTATGGATTTCTTTGGAGGCACGTCAAAATGAACGTCCTCGAGAACTATATCTTCTTCGTTATAGGAGAAGTAGACGTGGTCAAAAGTGACTCTACCAGGAATTGTAGCTTTATCAGTAGCTCTTTCTTTCTCGATCTTCTCATCGTCTACGTCTACTAGATCCTGGATCAATTCGAGTCTTTCTTCACCCTCCAATATGGAACTCCTTTCATCTGTATCTTTTTCTGTTTTGTGTTCTTTCTCTTCAGAACGTTCCGAGACGACCTCATCCGAAGTGACAGCTTCAGAACTCGAATATATATCCGGCTGTATATCCTTATGATCGAAGAACCTCTCCACAGAAGCGAGAAAACGACTCAAACCTTCATTAATGCGGATCAATCTGAGCATCGGTCCACGGAAGCCGACTAAGTAGGTGTAAAACGCAGCCAATGTCCCAGCGGTCAATGCTCCTTCCATCACAAGATAGCCCCCGTAACCGAGAGTTAGAACTAATCCCAAACTGTTCAAGAAGTAAGCTCCTGGGCCTAACATGCTGATGTATTTTACAGCTATCCTTCTAGCTTCGAAATGTTCGATGTTCTCTTCAGCGAACCTTCCCCTCTCGAACAATTCATTGGAAAAAGCCTTTATTATCTTCACACCAGAAAGATTATCTTCAAGTCTATCGGTCATCTCAGCTTTTTTACTCCTGACCTCCCTGAAGGCCTGATGCATCTTTCTCATCAAAAACCACCCATATATTATCAAGAGAGGAGCGAACGCAAGAACAACGAGAGTCAAGGGAATATTTAAGGTAAAGAGTATAATCAATGTACCAAAGATTCTAGTGGTAGCAGTGAAGAAACCTTCTGGCCCATGATGTACGAACTCCTGGAGTCTATTAAGATCATCGATAAGCCTAGCGATAAGTTCTCCAGTCTTCTTTTCATCGTGGAATTTCATAGGTAGGTCCTGGAAGTGCCCATAAAGATCGTTCCTCATGTCGTAAACGATCTTTTGAGCAGTTTTATGCCCGTAATAACTTCTCAATCCTCTTCCTATAGCTATAGCTCCGAAAATCCCTAAAGCGATTAGAGAAAGGTTGAAGATTGCCTCCATATCTCCGTTGAGGACTGCATCGTCGATTATACTTCGGAGGATCAAAGGAGGTATAAGTGCTAATATTGCGGTTATAACGTGCCCGATCTGGATCGGGAGGTAAACCTTGAGATTTGGTCTGAGGTATTCTTTGTAAAACCTCTTTATCAGATAACTAACGTTGAATTCAAGGACGGCTTTTTTTTCTTCGTCTTCGCTCAACTTAAATAGCCTCCAATAAAGGATGTATCAGGATTTAGATAGGGAGTATTTTTTATATAAAAATATTTTCCCGCGTTTATCAGTTTTGTGAGGCGGGAAGACGATTAATTATTAATGTAGGTTCATCTTATCAAGAAGAAGGGAAAAATTTCATGGATTTACTCACAACAGCGGTCTTATCCATTTATGCGATCTGCCTCTGGGGATACCATTATTTGTATTTCTTTCTGACTGAGAGGAAAGGCGTTGTTACCCAACGGAACAGGATAAACAAGGCGATACTCAGTTGGTTCGATACTTCTCTCCAAGGAGAAGATTATCTGTTGATAATACATCAACTGAGGAATGTGATTATGGCAGTTACCTTCTTAGCTACAACTTCTGTTCTACTTTTAGGTTTACTTTTCGGTTTCAGTCCTACCGCTCTACCCGAGCCTTTGGGAAACGGAAGTTATGCAGTTTGGTTGATAATATTCACTCTGATTTATTCCTTCCTCCATTTTTTGTTAAGTCTTCGCCATTTTACTCGTATAACTTTCTTGGTAAGAAGTGCACCTGAAAAACTAGAAGATATAAGCGGTGAAAGAGCGGAAGTCTATCTGGCTAATCTATTCATACGTGGAAACCGAGAATATACTCTAGGGAGAAGGAGTATGCTCTATGGGATAATAGCTCTCACCTGGCTTTTTAACGTTTGGATATTCCTGATTTTGACTGTAGGCATGACTCTAGCTTTTATAATTTCTTACGACTTTTAAAAGGGTCCGTAGTTAAATATAAATATGTAACATAACTATGTTATATTATGGAAAAGAAGATACATGTCGGAGAACCAAAAGAGGTCAAAGATTACGAAGTCAGAGACGAGCACGGAAAAGTAATTCAATGCATTTTAAAAGATGGGAGTGAATGCGTTGGACCTATTCTAGAGACCGATATAAAGGGTTACAAATTCGAATGTCACTTTAAAGATTGTGAAGAAGAGTTCGTCGGGCTTTCCGAGGAAGAAGTCATAGACAAGGCTAAAAGCCATCTGATAAGCCATTCCGATTACTATTGATTTTGCGGTTAAAAATAAATACTAATGAACAAATTAGTACATCTATGTGGGAAATAAAGGAGCACTTCAAAGATCATTCGGTCCAACAACAAGTAGTCAAATTTTTCTTAGAAACTGGGCTCTCCGTAAAAAACGGAAAAATTTACTGTAACGAAGTGGAGATGTCACCGTCAAGGATCGGCCGAGTTCTCGATGTTGATAGACGTACGGTTGGAGCAGCTGTAAATACGATAGAAAATTCCGAAGAGTTGTCCCAAATATTTTCTGATTTGAAGGCTACTGCTTTTTTCAAAGAAGTTGCTAGAGATATGGATGCTGGATTGATCGAGATAATACCCGATGATCCACATGGTGTAGGTATCTTGGCGAGAGTAGCGACCAAGATCTCCGATTTTGGTATAAGTATCAGGCAGTGTATAACAGAAGACCCAGAATTCACAGAAGAGCCGAAACTGTATGTGATCACAGAGTCACCGATACCAGGTGAGGTCGTCGATGATATCAAGGAGGAAGAGGGAGTGGAAAGTGTAATCGTATATTGATGTACAATTTAGTACAAAAAAGTATTAAATAGTACATTAATTATTTGCAGTACATGAGACCGATAGAAAGGGATTTAGTTTGGCCCCGCTAGACACTTGAAAGGACTCTTATTTTTTAGTTATGGAATTCTAAGGCTTTTGAAATCTATAGCGAGATTCAAATCTAATTTTTCTATTACAAAGAGGTTAAACTATGAAAGATGAAAAAGTAAAGTACGAACTATCCCCCGAAAAGTTACCGAAGGCTTGGTACAACATAATACCAGATCTACCTAATGAGATGCCTCTACCCAAAGATCCAGAGGACGGTCCTTCCCGCTTAGACGAACTCCCTAATATATTCAGCAAGGAAGTGTTAGACCAAGAGATGTCTGGAGAACGATACGTTAAGATACCAAAAGAAGTAAGAAGGTTGTACCAAAAGGCAGGTAGACCGAGACCCTTGGTGAGAGCTAAAGATTTAGAGGATAAGTTGGGAACTCCTGCAAAGCTCTACTACAAATCCGAATTCGAAAGCCCTACTGGAAGTCACAAGGTGAACACCGCTATCCCTCAGGCATATTACGCAAAGCAAGAAGGTATTGAACGCCTAACTACCGAGACCGGAGCCGGGCAATGGGGCACCGCATTGGCCTACGCCTGTTCTTTGGTAGGTCTGGACATAACCGTTTACTGGGTTCGAGCAGCTTCATCATGGAAAAAAGATCGTAGAAATCTGATGCAATTATACGGCGCAGAAGTTCATGATTCTCCCAGTTCTAATACAGATATGGGTAGAAAGATGTTGAACGAGGACTCAAATCATGAAGGGTCTTTGGGGATAGCCATCTCAGAAGCTTTACAGGATGCAAAGAAAGATGAAAATGCCGCTTATTCTCTAGGTTCGGTCCTCAATCATGTTTTACTGCATCAAACCATAATTGGTTTAGAAACGAAGAAGCAGATAGAGATGGCTGGAGATCATCCCGACGTGGTCATCTCCTGTGTTGGGGGAGGCAGCAATTTTGGTGGTTTAGCGATTCCATTCGCAGAGGAAAGGATAAATGATGGAAAAGACACAAAGTTCATTGCGGCTCAAAGTGAAGCCGCACCGAACTTGAACGGAAATTATCGTTATGATTTCGGAGATTATGCTGAACAGACACCATTGATGAAGATGTACACGCTCGGTCATCGGAGTGCCATGCCTTCTATCAAAGCAGATGGTCTACGTTATCATGGGGCCGCGCCTATAATAAGCGCTCTGAAGAAAGAAGGATTTATAGATACGATGATTTATCCAAAAAACGAGAAATACGTGTTCGATAGAGCAAAAATGTTTATCCAGACTGAAGGCTTTTTGCCCGCTCCAGAATCCGCTTATAGTGTTGCTGCAGCAATAGATGAGGCTAGAGAGTGCAAAAGAAGGAACGAAGAAAAGACTATCGTCTTCAATGTAAGTGGTCACGGTTTCATGGATATGCAGGGGTATAGAGATATACTAGGTCTGGAGTGATCAAGGACAGGTGTAACGAACAAAATTTATAACCATATCTTCACTATAGCATTTATGGTGTTAAAATGAGCTTCATGTTGGATAGGAAAATATATGATAGAAAAAAAGAAAAACTGTTAGCTAGATTAGAGAAAGAGGAACTGGACGCCTTATGCTTGTTCTCGCCGACCTTCATATTCAATCTGACCGGTTTTGCGTTCTTACCCACAGAAAGGCCGATCGCTTATTTGTTGGACCGAGAAAGCGAAAAGATGGTGATCCCCCGGTTGGAGAAGGAACATCTCGAGCGTAGAGAGATCGAGTTGGAAAAGTTGTATACTTATCCTGATTATCCTGGAGAAAAGCATCCCATGAAGTTTGTAAAGGAGATGGTCGAAGAAAAAGACTACGATAAAATTGCTGTCGATCAGGACGGTTACGGAAGCAGTTATGGTTACTTCGGTGAAAGTTTGAGTGAATTGATAGATACAGAAGTTGAAGATATCAGGTTAGAGTTGGAAAAATTTTTCAGCGTAAAAGAAGACGAGGAGATAGAACTGATGAAGGAGAGCGCTAAATGGGATAATCTAGGGTTGAAATATCTTCAGGAAGAAACCGAGCCGGGATTATCCGAGATAGAAGCTTCGATGAGAGCTTCTATGAAGGCGTCGGAAGCCATCATCAGAGCATTTGGACCCGAATATGAGCAGACCGGTAGCGGCTTTCCTATAACCGTAGGATATAGAGGACAAGTAGGGGAAGGATCTTCGTTGCCACACGCTATTGCAAGCAATGAGATCATCAAAGAAGGAGATGTTTTGGTTAACGGAGCGGGAGTTGAGATAGGAGGGTACAGCAGTGAGTTGGAAAGAACGTGGATAGTCGGAGAACCGACACAGGAACAGAAAGAATACTTTGAACTAGCCGTGAGAGCCCAAGATATCGCCTTCGATGCTATCGAGGCCGGTAAGGAACTCTCCGAAGTGGATAAAGAGGTATACAGATTGTACGAAAAAGAAGATATCGAGGATACATGGAGACACCATACAGGACATGGATTAGGCACAAGGATACATGAACCTCCCTTCTTGGATGTCGGTGAGGATTGGATTTTGAAAGAAAACATGGTCTTAAGTGTAGAACCAGGAATCTATATCAAGGACTACGCAGGTTTTCGACATTCTGATACCGTCGTGGTCAAGAAAAATGGAGTGGAGATACTGACTTACTATCCACGAAGTCTTGAAGAGAGCATCATTCCTGTTAGATGAGATATCCTCAATCCAGGTCATGTCTCCTTAATAGGGCTCTGGTCCAAGCGAAGTAAAAGATCATCACTGCCGCAACGCCATACAACCAGAAAAAATGATATCCTATAATTGTTCCGATCACCCACACGTAAAACACTTTCCTATCTAACGGTTTATTTTTAACATCATAATTTACAACTAACAGAGCCGTAAACAAAATAATCAAATCGAGTATCAATGAGATATCCATCTTTTCTACCTTTTATTTTACGCTTGAGCGTTTGAAGTCTTAGATAATATTTAAATCCTCACTCCGACTAAGTAGTTTTCCGGAGAGCTTCCAAAATTTAATATCTTTCCTTTCGATTAATCTAACCTAACGAGGTATTTCAATATGAAGATAGAGAATATAGAACTTTACCCGGTCGAGATAGAGAATGAGGAGGAATTCAAGATAGCTACTGGAACTACTTTTACTACTGAAAACGTGGTCGTAAAAGTTGAAGGTGGAGGAAAAACGGGTTGGGGTAACGGAGCAGCTAACGGTGTTACCGAAGAAACCAACGAAAGTATCATGGATTGCTTAGTACCTTGGAAAAAGAAATTGATTGGTAAGGAGATAGAGATAGAAGATATATGGTCCAAATTTAGGGAAGAAAATCCAGGTGATCCTTCAGCGCTAGCCGGTTTGGACATAGCACTTTATGACCTGTACGGAAAGATCAAAGGAAAAAGAGTCTTCGAGTTTTACGATGCTTCTAAAGAAGAAGGGGTCTTTACAGACAGAACTATCGGGATAATGAATAAACAGGAAACTGTCGAGCACGCAAAAGATTATTTAAACCAAGGTTTCAAGGCTATTAAGATCAAAGTAGGTCTGGACATGGAAAGCGATATTGAAAGGATAAAAGCGGTGAGAGAAACGGTCGGAGACGATGTGAAGATCTGGGTCGACGCTAATCAAGGCTACTCTGTTGAAGAAGCAAAGGATTTCTGCGCCAGGATCAAAGAATTCGATATAGAGTTCGTGGAGCAGCCAGTCGATGAAAAGGATCTAAAAGGTTTGAAAGAAGTAACTAAAGATACCGACCTTCCAATAGTGGCGGATGAAGCCATGAAAGATCATGAAAGTGCGGAGAATATCTGTTCGAATGAAATGGCAGATATGGTAAATATAAAATTGATGAAATGCGGGGGATTGACAGGCGGGAGGAAGATTGTGGATGTGATAGAACATCACGGTGTAGATGCGATGGTTGGATGCATGTTGGAGATGGAGCCTTCTTTAGGAGCGGCAGCACATCTATTCGAATCCAGCGAGAATATCAAATATGCAGACCTTGACGGTCATTTATTACTTCCCGATGGTCTAAGCAGAGGCTTGACCTTTGAAAGCGGAAGATTATGGACTTCTGACGAACCCGGGATAGGGGTCGAAGTGATGATGGATAAACTTAAAAAGTACATGTGACCGGTTTTATACCTTCTCGGTGAAAACTACATGGTATTGCCAGATTATGAAAAAGGGAGTATCGTCAATCTCATGAGTTCCTTGGCAGTAGGATTAGGTTCCGAGAGCCCCTATAAGACATTAGATATAATAGATGAAAAGAAGTTAGAGCGCTCAGAGAATGTCATCCTGCTGGTATTAGATGGGATAGGGTACGAATATTTGAAAGAGAAGGGAAAAGATACAGTCCTTTACGAAAATTTGAGAGGTAAGATAACTTCAGTCTTTCCATCCTCTACTGCCTCAGCGATACCGACTTTCTTTACTGGATACGCTCCACGGCAGCATGCCGTTACCGGCTGGTATATGTTTTTGAAGGAAGTAGGTGTTGTGAGTACCATACTGCCTTTTAAACCAAGATTTGGAGATCGTTCTTTGAGAGAACTCGGTGTGGATATCTCGTCTATATTGTCCTCTCGATCATTGATGAGTGGTATAGATAGAAAAACTATAGACGTTACCTTGGGAAAATTGAAAGATTCTGCTTTCAATTCTTTTTATGCAGGTGATAGAAAAGGGTTTTCTTCCTTGAAGGGACTCTTTTCTATTTTGGAGAAATTGGTAAAATCGGGGGATAAAAAAAGATATATCAAGGCCTATTGGAACGGTTTTGATAGTATAGCTCATGAGAAAGGCGTTAATAGTATCTCAACGAGGATGTCAACTTAATCACCTCGTAAAATGATACATGCTTACAAACGAATCCAA
>SL_8KL_010_SEDDRAFT_10001806_pt1 | contig 18435 bp, 18 predicted proteins | sample SodLakKL_010_SED_4_FD_11160 | JGI IMG/M metagenome (IMG submission 11160)
TGTCACAGGACCGAATGCTGGAGGGACAGCGGATGAACCAATAGATATACCCATAAAAATAGAAGCTATAAACGCAAAAACAAGTATGAAATCGATCATTTGTTCTCTTCCTCGAGACCTTCTTTGATGGTCCGTCTGAGATCTTCGTCAGGTATATTAACGGTCAAAAGATAATGGTCATCATTTTTTTCTTCCAAATTTACGGAAAAATGCTCAGTATCGAAATAGTATGGGTTGAACTTCAACATAACCTGTTCATAGATAGCCTCCTCCATCTTCCGGAGAGATTTAATCGACTTTGATCCGACTAAACGGTTGATGCATTTCGACGCTTCTTTTAATTCAGTGGAAGGAGATTTCTCTTCGCTGGTGTTTTCATCGCTGCTACCTATAACTTTCTTATCAATATCTTCAGACTTCTCATCAGTTGACTCTTTTTGAGACTTTTCAGCCTCGGACTTTACTAGACCGTTAACGCTTTTTGAGGCATCGTCCTTCAGCTCTACGATGGCTGATTTTCCTTTTTCCTTAGCTCCGTTGATACTCTCTTTTACTTTTTCACCCGCTGATTTTAGTTCTTCATCAGTTCCTTTAAAATCTCTTTCTACATTTTTTTCTTCCATCGAGGCCTCTTCGGCCGTCTTTTTAGAGATATCTTTTTCATCTTCTTCTTCACGCGGTCGCCATTTATTATAATCCTCTATGGAATCATCTATATCTTCTAACGTCTCTTCTTTCTCATAACTCTCTTTCAGTATCTCCTCCAAATCCCTTGCAAAACCACAAATATCCTCCCAATCCCCTTCAATCTTTATACCAGAATGGGTGGTTTCCGGCTTCTGCTTATTCATTGGTGACACTATGTAAAAATTATATTATAAATAAATTTCGGTCTTTTTATCAACCTTCTTCTGAAAGAAGATCTATCGCAGGAGTTCTAGTATAGGTAGGTGTTCTTTTGTCGCTCTTCTTCTCTTCTCGGTATTCTTCAACGTGCTTCCACGGCCATATTCTAGATATATGATCTACTCTCAGATATACTTCTTCTAGATTAACACATACCCAGTCTACAAAACCATAACCTTCCCTTTGTGAAGAATCTTTCTTCTCACCGAGAGTATCCCATTCTATCTCTGAACTCGGCCCTTCATAGACCTCTGTTAGGATTATTGTATCTTTATCGAACTCTTTCAATTTCCCTAAAAAAGCTTCACCATCATCCATAACAGCTATTAGTTTCTTGCCCCTTAGGTCTTTCAATCTTTTCTCCATCAACGAAGATAACATATGATCACCTTTAGCATATATACCCTACTGGTTGTAATAACGTTTTTCACTAGAAAAAAAAGCTGGTGTTATTCACCGAAATATTCAGAAACTTCTTCCAATAGATCCATGATCTCAAGGTTCTGGGGACATTTTTCTATACACTCTCCACATCTCACACAATTCGTCGCTTTCGATTCGTCTTTCATGTTTTCATCCCATATCTCCTTGTATTTATCGTACTCGTCGTAGATTTCTGCCTGGTTGTACATCCTGAAATTTCTGGGTATAGCAACATCGTTTGGGCAAGGAACACAGTAATTACAACCTGTACATTCGACTGGAGAGATGTCCCTGTATTTTTCAGCGACCTCATTAACAATCTTTAGTTCTTTATCGGAAAGAGCACCGACGCCAGATTCAGATGCGTATTTTACATTTTCTTTAACTTGTTCTAACTCGCTCATCCCGCTCAATACAAGAGAGACTTCAGGTTGATTCCAAAGCCATTTTAACGCCCATTCTACAGGCTCTCTCTCCTCTTCTGCTTTATTCCATATCTTCTTTATAGATTCAGGTGGTTCTTTCGCCAATTTTCCCCCTCTAAGAGGTTCCATTATAACTACTCCTAATCCTTTATCAGCGGCGTATTTTAACCCCTCTTTACCTGCTTGAAATTCTTGATCTAGATAATTGTACTGGATCTGACAAAAGTCCCACTCATAAGTATCGACTATCTCTTTGAACGTGTCCAAATCATCGTGAAAAGAAAAACCTAGGTGATCTATCTTACCCTCTTCTCTTTTCTCTTTCATCCAATCGAATATATCGATGTCTAAGGATTGCAAGTCTTCCCATCGATCTCTATTTAGAGAATGTATCAAATAGAAATCGATCTTGTCAACGTCCAATCTTTCCAACTGCTTTTCCAGATACTCATCTGGATCTTCAGGATCTTCCACTTCCCAAGATGGAAGTTTAGTAGCCACCTTAACTTTCTTCCTATAACCGTCTTTCAATGCTTTCCCAACAAGTTCTTCACTATTACCATCATGATAGGGCCAGGCAGTATCGATATAGTTGAGGCCGTTATCAATAGCCCATCTGATCATCTCTATGGATTCATCTTCTTTTATCTTCCCTCTATCATCGTCTTCATAAGGTAATCTCATAGCTCCAAAACCGAGTGCTGAAGGTTTCCAACTGATCTCTCCAAATTTCCTGTACTGCAATTTATTCACCTCATGTTAGTAAAACCAAATTACATCTAAAGAATCTGATCTCTGCATATTTATAATCTTTGCATGGATACGAAAGCGTTCAAAATTTTCGTCTTGATCAAGGAAGATAATCAGTCAATAGCCGGCTTTTCTTACTATCGTAAAAATTAGCCAAATACCGATTAGTATAGAAATCAAGAAAACGTATGGTCCAAAGATACCTTCCTGGCCAGAAAGCACTATAAGTGCTGAACCTATTATAATAGAGGCCGCTAGAATAGTATAGCTCAACCTATTTGAAACAGAGTCGATCCTTTCCTCCATCTCCTCTAATCCTTTCAGTTCGATATCTATCTTAAGTTCTCCTTTTTCCAGGTTGTCAAGAACATTGTTGGCTCTGTCAGGAAAGTTCATGAACAACTCTCGATAATCATTGACTGAATGCAAGACATGCTTGATCTGTTTTTTAGGATGATACCTTTCTATGACTATTTCCTCCATCACAGGTTCTGCAGCCTTAAAAAAATCGAAACCAGGATGTAAAGTAGTACAGATTCCTTCTGTTTCTGCAATGGCCCTCTCCATCAGAAGAAAATCTACTGGTAAAGTGATGTTATGAGTTCTAACTATATCCATTATCTCGTTATCTAAACCTTCTTTTAACATGAGATCGGGTTTGTTTTTGTAAAGTTGAAGAACGTTTTCTATATCCCACTTCAAATCTTCCTCGTCGTACTCACCGTGTACTTCCCCTATATCTAAAAGTATGTCCTTCACTTTCTCGATATCATTCTCGAACATGCCTATGAAAATATCGATTAGATTGTTCCTCATCTCTTCGTTGAAACGACCTATAGCTCCGAAGTCTAAAAGGACTAGAGATCCATCTTCTTCACAGAAATGGATATTCCCTGGAGAGGGATCGGCATGAAATATCCCATGAATAAAAAATTGCCTCATCATATTTCGAGCAAAATTTTCAGCGATTTCTCTTTTGAGTTGATCTGGATAATCACCATCAATCAAGGTGCGCATACTTTTTCCCTCGACATTCTCCATGATAAGAACTCGTTTAGTAAGATAATCCCAATAGATCTTTGGTATTTTTATATTCGGTTCTCCTTCAAAAGCATTTTGAAATCTCTGTGCATTCCTCGCTTCAACGGTGTAGTCGAGTTCGTCCTCGAGCATCTTTTTAAATTCTTTTGTGATCTCGTGAGGTTGATACATCTCACTTTCTGGATAAATGTCCTCGAGAATTCTAGTAAATCTTTCTATCAATTCTAGATCAGCTTTAACCTTCTCTTCTATCTCAGGACGTTGTACTTTTACTACCACTTCTTCACCGCTTTTAAGCGTAGCTTCGTGTACTTGTCCTATCGAAGCGGCGGCTATAGGTTCATTGTAGAATTCTTCAAAGATATCATCCAATCTATATTCAAGCTCACTTTCTATGATCTCCCTTGCTTTTTCCCCTGAAAAAGGTTTTGCTTCGTCGTGTAACTTTTGTAATTCCTTGGCAAAATGAGGTGGGATAATATCCGGTCTCATACCCAGAAATTGACCTAATTTTACAAAAGCTGGCCCCAAATCCTCAAAAAGTTCTCTTAATTCATGAGCTTTCACGTCCTGCATCTGTTTTTCTACTCGTTCCTCCATCTTCGTTCTAGATAAAAAGCTAGTTAGACCTAACTCTTTGATAAAATTTTCCAAGCCGTGGTCTCGAAGTATGTGTACGAGCTCTCTGATCCTCTGTATTTTTGTAGTTCTTTTCATACCCTTATTCCCCCATAAGACCCACACAATTTAAGTTTTATCTCCCCCGCCTCTTTGAATATATTTCATATGATTTCTTCAAAGCAATGAATTAACAAAAAGAAACAAATCAAGTATGCCTCCTCATAATAAGCTCTCAATTAAAAATAATCAATCGTTCTGATCTCATCTTGGAGTAAAATCCCTCAAACCGGCCACTGCCACCTGGCTACTTCTAGTATGACCATCATTATTATTATAAGAGCTATGACCATCCTAGGATCTATCTTTGGGCTTTTCTCCTCTTCTTCATCGAAGTATCGCATCAGACCCGCAGCGGATTGAAAACCTCCACCACCTTGTTTCTTTGCCATATTTGATACTACAAAAGATTTCTTATTTAATCGTTTCGTTCCTCCTTTGTATTGTTCAAAAAAACTTTTATTTCCTGCCGTAAGTATTATGGTGAAGGATGTGAAAGTATGAAAATTAGATGGTTGGGTAACGCGGCATTAGAAGTTTTTGGCGATAGACATATTTTGATAGACCCGAACTTTACCGTAGAACCATCGAAAAAGCCTGACTTAGTACTACTGACCCATGAACATGACGATCATTTTTCACCCGATGATTACCACAAGTTCGGAAAACAAGCGGACTTATACGCTCCTGCTCTCTCTCTAGAAAAATTCGATTTAGAAGGTACTGCAGTAACTCCTGGAGAAAAAATAAAGGATATCGATATCCTAGACTGTGACTGCTACGGATCAGACGAATCGGTGAGTTACTTCTATAAAGGTCTGTTGCATGCTGGAGATTCGGCTTACTTTCCCGACACTGAAGGTGTCAAGGCTATCTTTACGGCCTGCTTCCCGGACTATTATGATGATTACGTCAAAGCTTTCCAACGATTGGAACCGGAAATAGTAGTTCCTTTCCATTACGATAAAGAAGAGAATATGGATGACGCTAAAGGTCTCAAAAAAAGATTGGATGAAGAGGATATCCCCAATGAGATACTGGAACCTGGAGATCACATAGGGATATAATTGACCTTTCCTAATCCTAACTATTATATATTTTTCTAGCGAGATATTGTATAATCGATAAAAAATGGAGTGATAATATGAAAAAATACTTAGAGTTGTTCAAGAAACTTGAGATGTTGAAGAGAACTGAGAGGGAGGGATGGAAGCGTTTTGGTATCGAAGATCCAGAATCTGTTTCTGATCACTCATTTAGAGCTGCCTTTATGGCCTTAGTGCTCGCTGAAAAATTTAATCTAGACGGTTTTAAACTGGTCAAACTTCTGCTCGTGCATGATTTGGCTGAGAGCGAGACCGGAGATATAACTCCTGAAACTCCTGTGTCTGAAGAGGAAAAATTTGTTAAGGAAGAGAAGGTGATCGAAGACATCTCCCGCTCTTTTGAAAGCGACCTTGACATCAATGAACTTTGGAAGGAATTTGAATCAGGCGATACTAGAGAAGCGATCATAGCTAGGGACATTGATAGGTTGGAAAGGATTTTGCAAGCTCTTGAATATGAGGAAGAAAATCCAGAAAAGGACCTATCTGAGTTTTTTGTTGATGGAGAAAGTGAACTAGAATCCAAGGAAATTAGGAAATTCCTGAAGCAAATATTGGATGAAACATTGAAAAGCAAAAAAAGATAAGTATGATATTTTCATTTTGGTATTGGTGATTAATAGATGTCTAACCAAATAAGACCGCAGGAATATTTTGGATTCATAGCTCCACGACCGACAGTATGCGTTTCGACAATAGACACTGAAGGCAATCCTAATATCGCTCCATACAGTTTCGTCTCACCTCTTTCTTTTGATCCACCTTTCATCGGCATAGCTGCAGCTGAAACGAGAGATACAACAGCTAACTGCAGAGACACGGGTGATTTTGTAGTTGTTCCGGTAACCGAAGATTGGGCCGAAAAAGGAGTCAAGACAGAGATTTCTCTTCCTAGAAAGGAAAGTGAGTTCAGAGAAATTGGTTTAACGGAAAAGAAATCCAAAAAAGTGAATTCGCCAGGAGTCAGAGAAGCTCCTATAAACATAGAGTGTGAGTTCCACGAAGAATTCAAAGTGGGTGACCATATCTTGTTGGTTGGAAAAGTAATTTTCATAGATGCTGAGGAAGAAGGTATTAAGAACGGCCGGATGAATTTAGAATCTCTTGGATCTTTAGCACACGTGAAAGGTGAGGAATTCTGCATAGCAAAAACAATATCTAGGATAGAGAGATAACCGCTAGATAGTTCTGACCTTATCTATCTCGGGAAACTTAAAGAGTCCTGCTTCCTTATCGACGCCTATCGCTTTCATCTCTCCTACATCTACCAAGTCTTTGAGGATGGGAGATAATATGTCTTCATCCCTTACCTGATTTATCTGAGACCCTTGAGCTAATCTTGAAAATGCCGGCATCACGATCAGTTTCATACCGTTTCTCATATACCCATACAAAAAGCAGCGCAACTTTTCTCTGGCGCCAATCTCGTCTGTCAAACTGAGGGCGGGATGTTCGTGACCCATAATAAGATAATTGATATCTAGCCTATTTAGTCCTTCAGTTTTCTCGTGACCATGTATATAAATCACGTCATCGAAAACGAAAGAATCTTCAAGTTCTACTTCAGGATACTTCTTGACGGGATAAATTAGATAGTTATCATGATTACCCTTCACAAAATATATCTCGTCTGCCAAATCTCTAGAAAACTCGATAAACTCTTCCACCTCTTTTTTCTCGTGATAGGAGGTTTCTGAAAACTCGTGTTTGATATCTCCACAGACTACTATCTTATCAAAGTCTTTTTTCCGACTTATATCATTTAGATCTTCCTTCATCTCTGAAAGCTGAAATTTAGGCATGTAAACTCCTGAATCTGCCATAAGAGACTCTAAACCCAGATGAAGATCTGAGATAATCACTGCTCCAATTTTTTTGGAATAGAGGGCGGGATAGTTACCAACTATTTCAAATCTATCAAATATCTTCATTCAACCTTCACCTTCTACCTTTTCCATGACCTTCCGGTGTAAACTTTGCAGTCTTTCTTTTTTATCATCAAGTTTTAATACATCACTCTGGCTTTGGATAACCAGATTATGAGCGAATGGTGAAGGAACGTCGGTCTCGACGACTTCAAAACTCATCTCTCCTTTTCCCAACATTTCGATTATATCGGAGGCGTTTTCGATATCCATATAATCTTCGATGATCTCCCTATAAGTCTCCTTCACGATAGGAAATTCTTCATCTATATCTTCGCAGGCTGAAAGGAGGAAATGGGATTTCATCTGCTGCTTTCCAACACTCATCTTTTTGCCCTTGTAATTTCGCAAAATCATCAGGGCTCTCGCTGCTACATGCCTGAACCTTCTCTTCATCAACTCCGTTTTTCTTACTGCATCCTTCAAAACATTTCGCAGATCTGATTCAACCGCTCTTTTGATCAATCTATCTACCGGTATTTCCGTTCTTGGGCAGATCAGGACAAAACCATGGTCATCAACTACTATCCCAACATTAGAACCTAACATGTCAGAGGCGATGTCTGCAAAGATTCGACATAGAGCATCGTTAACCTCTCTGCCAAAGATAGTGTGAAAGATAAGATTTATTTTATCGCCTTCAAAGTTCTTTTCTATAAGAAGATCAGAGTCTGTCGGAATAAGTCCAATATAATGGTACTGCTCTTCAAGATATGAGACTATAGAGGAGACCGTATTTTCATCGAGATAGTAGTTGTCTCTGATCCAACTAGAAGGATCTTTTCCTTCTTCAATCATCTCTAATAAATTCCTATTAAATCTACCTATTTTTCTTCCTAAATCATACGTCAACGGAAGCATCTCGGAAAACCAGGAAGGCACAGTGGGCGCTTTTTCCGGTCTCGCATCGACATAGACTTTCATACCTCTAGTATATCGAAACTCGTAAGTATCTCCACCATGGACGAAAATATCGCCTTTGGTAAGTCTATCTAAAAATTCCTCATCTAACGTTCCCACAAATCGTCCGTTTCTTGTATGAACTCTATACGCGCTCTCATCAGGAATTGTACCTATGTTTGTCATATAAATGACACGGGTCATCTTTCCCCTTCTTCCAAAAACTCGCTTTCCGTCATCAGTGTCTATCCAAATCTTTCCATAAACCTGTTGATCTTCAAGAGAGGCATACTCTCCAGCTACATACCTCAATGTCTTTTCATAGTCCCTTCTCTCAAGTGTTCTAAAGTTGAAACTCTTCCTGATCGTCTCGAAAGCTTGATCGACATTCCATTTCCTGTTGCAGGCCATCCCCACGATATGCTGAGAAAGCACGTCTAAACAATTTTCTGGAATCCTGACCCTGTCAAGCTCGCTGTTCTTAGCACATCTCATCATCTCCGTGCACTCCAAAGCATCTCCTCTCTCCATCACTAGGACTCTCCCTTTCGCATACTCATTTACCTTATGTCCGGATCGACCTATCCTCTGGATAGCTCTTGATACGCCTTTAGGAGATGAGAGCTGTAATACTAGATCAATATAACCGATGTCTATACCTAATTCAAGAGATGTAGAAGTTACCACGACACTCAACTCCCCCGCCTTGAGTGACTCTTCAACATCTAGTCTTTTGTTTCGACTCATAGAAGAGTGGTGAGCCCCTATATCGCCTTCATAAAATTCTGCATCCTTGTTTTTCAGGTTGTTGACCACTCTTTCCGTAGCACTTCGGGTATTGGTGAATATCAAGGTAGTTACATGGTCTTTAACCAATCTATCGATCCTCTCGTACATCTCATCGTTGATTACCTGGCCAGAGGTATGTATCAAGTCTTCAACCGGAGAGATGACTTTGAGATCCATATCTTTAGATGATGAAACATTCACTATATTACATGGTCTAGATTTTTCGTTTTCGTATCCAACTAAAAATTTCGCTATTTCTTCGATGGGTGCCTGCGTTGCAGATAGTCCAATCCTAGTCAATTCAGTGTCACACATATTTTGAAGTCTTTCTAAAGAAAGTGAGAGATGAGCGCCTCTTTTGTTGTCACAAAGCGAATGTATCTCGTCAACGATAACATAATTTATTTTTTTCAATTTCTCCTTGAACTTAGGAGCATTCAAAATTATTCCGAGAGTTTCCGGAGTAGTCACTAGTATGTGAGGGGTTTTATCCAACATCTTCTGTCTTTTCTGTGATGGGGTGTCTCCTGTTCTTACCGCACTTCTGACTTCTGGCATTTCGATGTCCATATCTTCTGCTATCTCCTTTATCCCTTTTAACGGGGCTGTCAAATTACGCTGTATATCGTTCCCTAAAGCTCTCAAAGGTGATACGTAAAGACAATATACTCTGTTCTCCAATTCTCCTTTGTCCCCCTGCAAAAACAGTTCATTAAGTATAGAGAGAAATGCGGAAAGTGTTTTTCCTGAGCCTGTAGGAGAACAGATCAAAGAATTTTTTTCCTCATGGATGAGTTCGAAAGAATATTTCTGTGGGGGAGTCAATTCATCAAACTTTTTGTTGAACCATCTTTTGACGTAAGGTTCGAAATCGTCTGGTAACTTTTCAGAGTTTTTGGATTCGTCTACCTGTTTTATGGACATCATAAGCACTTAATACTACTACAATTTGAGTTTTGTCATCCGATACAAGAAGGTTTCGGTTCTACATGAATTTTTAAAGACCAATTATTTTAAATGGGAGTAAGAATTAATAATCCTTTAACTGAAATGTGTCTTTAACAAAAAAGAAATGTGATAATATATGAGCCCTAAAAAGAATATGTTCATCGTTATACTTTTAATATCTATCATTTTTCTTTCACTACTGACTCTTTATTCCGGGGGTTATTTTCCTTTTTCCGAGAACAATGAAAGTTCAATCCGATTGAGGGATTTTTGGTGGCTCTTTACATTTGTTTCTGTTACCCTCATCATTTTATTTGATCAGCTTTTTTGGAGGAATGAAGATAAAAGAAAGGTTCCTTCCGAAGGAAGGTTATTGAGATTGCAGAGAGAACTAGATCAAGAAGATATCGGTGAAATAGAAAATGACTATAAACTTTGAATATTTTGTATAATAGGTTTCTTGGCTTAGATTTATTAATATCTACTTTTCTTATCTAGAAAGGGCGATAAGGATGGATGAAAAGACCATGAAGATTTCAAAAGATAAGAAAGAAAGATTGGAGAGCTTTATTACGGATTGGATGAACGAAATTAAAGTACCGGGATTGAGTCTATCTATCGTTAAGGATCAACAGATGGTGTATGCTAATGGATTCGGCTCTAGAGATTTAAAAGAAAATCTACCCGCAACCTTAGACACGCTATATGGGATCGGTTCCTGCTCAAAATCATTCACTGGATTGGCGATACTCCAGTTGGTAGCTGAAGACCGTCTAAATTTAAACGATCAGATCAAAAAATACCTTCCCATCGATTGGGACAAAAAAGTTACAATTCATCATCTTTTAACCCACTCCTCTGGTATGCCTTCCTTAGGTGTTGCTGAAGCAATGATAGATAGACTTATAGAAATGGATGAGAGAGGTTTACCAATGGGCGGATGGGATGATTTTTATACACATCTTAATAACGCTAAAGATGAAATCACAACTCGTTCAGAGGATACTTTTTTCTATTTCAACTCTGGATATGAACTATTGGGGTTGATCATCGAGAATGTAACGGATATGGAGTATTCGAAATATATCCAAGATAACATATTAGAGCCTTTAGGTATGAAACATTCGTCTTTTGAACATAAAGATGAAGAAGGATATATGACTCCCTATTTCATCAGAGAGGATAAACCAGAGAGAACTTCTTATCCCAACGATGAGATCGGATATGCCTCAGGTGGCCTCTTGAGTTCAGCGAAAGAATTGGCCAATTATGTCATTATGAACATGAACGGGGGTGAATTTCAAGGAAATCAAATAATAGATGAAGAGTTACTTAAAAAAGCTCACACTGGCTACATAGAAAGTGAAATAGGCAAATATGGATATGGATGGACGGTCAATGACTTTTTAGGTGAGAAATTAGTAGGCCACGGTGGATCTATAGGGGTAGCTAGTGGGTATATTGGATTTATGGATGATTTAGGTGTGGCTCTCGTTGCTAATACGTCACCATCCTTCTCCATGGAAGAGATAGGCAAAGCTGTTCTAGCTATAATGAAAGGGAAGGATGCTAAAGAGTTGCCTTTTTTCGTACGCAAAAGAAAGATGGATAAGTTGACCGGTAAGTACGAATCTTACAGAGGTATCAAAGAGGTGGAGATCGAAAAAGAATACGGTCTTTTGAAATTGACTTTCAAAGAGAGGTTAGAAAGCCAAAAACTGATATTGATTCCTGAAAACAAAACTATAGATGATTATAGATTCTATTATCTAGATGGGAACGGAGAAAAGAACACAGTAAGATTTGAAATCGATGAAAACGGAGATATCGATTTATACATAGGACGATGGAGATTACACAAAATCTAACTTAGGGTAAAATTTATAGTCTTAAACGCAGAATTTAACATTAGGTCAAAACGTGCATCCTAATATAGTGAAAATATACACCGTAGCTGGGATAATAATAGCTATAATTTGGATTTTGTCTCTTTTGAATATTATTCCACTGGGTATCGTAGGATATTTCTTACTTATAATATTTACAGTTTTGTTCATAATCTCTATTTTCTCAAAACCTCCTGGCTCTGGTTTTCAATCTGAAGAGGATGATGAAAGCGGGATTTTTCCTTTAGGATGAAGAAAGTAACTTCACGTGAGAAATACCCTAAATTTCGCAAATAACGCAAATAAGATACAACAATTTTATTATACCTGGTTATTTTACTTCTAGAGCATGAGAAAGCACAGACTTCTAAAACCCGAGTACAGTTCAAAGGTAATAGGAGTAATATTCATCTCCATATCGATTTATCTATTTTCTATGACAGATCATACGAACGCTGGTTTAGCGTCAGCTTTCATCGGAATCTTCACAATACTCATCGTTCATTATCCAACCGTCGACGAAGACGTGGCTGTAGCGGGATTAAAAAGTGGAATTCTTTCCTATCATAATATTCTTGACGATCTTGAACTATCGGATAAAGGAGTAATACTACCTCCAAATGAAAGTCTTAATGAGTCGAGAACCTACATTCCTGCAGGAAAATTGGATGGCATACCTGACATATATGATGAGATGACTATCATTTCGTCGGGTAGAGGAAGAACAGGCATCGCTTTGGTGCCTCCAGGTCAACCATTACTCGAAGAGGCGAAAGATAGGATAGAGTATAAGATAGAGGGAAAAGGCATCCAGAGTGGAAGAGAATGTATGGGACATCTGAGCAAGGGAATGGGGCTAGCTAAATCTTTCAGTTTGAGAAAAAAAGGTAAGAGGATTCGGATCAGAATAACTCTCGAAAAATATGATGACTATTGTGAAAATCTGAGAGAAAAATCGTCAAATATCTGTACTAGAAGTGGATGCCCGATATGCAGTGCCTTCCTTACAGGTGCTTCCGAGGCACTATCTTCTCCACTTAAGATAGAGAGTTTTGAAAAAGAGAAAAACCATATCAAATACGAATTGGAGGAAGTTTGATGGAAATATCTCAAAAATTGGCCATATCGATAACGCTTTGGACAGTTTTGATCCTAGCTGTGATAGGTGGTCAAAGTATAGAGTTGTTTGTGATAATGATACTAATCGGTCTTTTGATAGCAAGAGAACTTTCTAGTGTCTATATCAGACCATCAATAGCTTTCCGACTTGATGCTTTCATCCAAGTGGGGATAGTAGTCTTCATCGGAGTGGTTATGAGAAGGATTCTCTCAATATTGGAGATACTTTAAAGGATTTCTTTTAGCACCTTAATAAAATAATCATTAGTTTTTCTATCCGCAACTGTTATCCTGACGTGATCTTCAAGTCTCGGTTCTTCAAAAGTTCTAATCCTGATACCCCGATCTATAAGTTCTTGATGTAAGTTAGAAATTTCTATGAAAGCAGGTTTTTTGCAGAGCAAAAAGTTCGTGTTAGAAGGGAATGGATTGAAACCCAAGTCTTCTAACTTTCTAGAAAGCCTTTCCCTTTCTTCGATGGTCTCGTTTATTGATTTTTGCACTTGTTCTTCTTTGTCTAAAGCGGAGAGAGCCACCGCTGAAGACATGCTGTTGACATTGTATGGGAGCATATTTTCAAGATATTCTATACTCTTTTCTGCTGGCATCAAACCATAACCAACTCTGATACCCGCAAGACCCCATGCCTTAGAAAAAGTTCTCACGATGATCAAGTTATCATATTCTTCTAAAAGAGAGATGTTATCATCTTCTGAATATTCTCCATATGCCTCATCTATCACCACTAATTCAGCTTCTTCTAGGATAGATATGAGCCTCTCTCGATTCACACTCAAGCCAGAGGGGTTATTAGGGGAACATATGAAGACCGCATCTACTTCGCTTAAAAAGTCTATCTTTGTGGGCAAAGTGAAATCTGAATCTAAGGGAATTTCCACGGCCTTTCTATCATTTCGAGAAACAAAAAAAGAATACATCTCATAAGAGGGATAGAAATAACCTAGTGTACCATTTTCGGAAACAAAGGTTTTACAGATCGTATCCAATACAGCGTCTGAACCATTGTCTACAACGATCTGCTCATGATTTAACCCATAAAAACAGGCTAGGCTACTTTTCAATTTACTAGATGTGGGAGAGGGATATTTTCTAAGATCAAAATCAAGTTCTCTCTTGATATCTTTATAATACTTATCAAGAAGTAATAAATTCTCATTTGAATCGAGTAGGATATCGGAGTCCCTTTCAGGATAAGATATATCCATGAAGGTCACGGAATAGTATTGAGAATAGTTCTAATAAAATTAACGTTTAAAGTAAAAAAAAGAGGTGCAAAGAAAGGTTTTTCTCAATGATATGCTCTTGGTCCCTCACTTATTTCTCTAGTTTCTTCACTTTCTTCCTTCTTTTTCTTGACTTTTTGGTACGCTTCGTCAAAGTGTTCCTGTTTTATCTTGCTCTTCTGAATATCTTCTTTGTCTTCAGCCTTTCCGCTTTTAACTACATCCCGGATTGAGAGCATAACAGCTTCATTACAAATAGATGCTATATCAGCTCCGCTCATCTCCTTGGTCTTTTTAGCTAATTCTTCAAAATCGACTTCGCTGTCTATAGGTCGATCTCTTGTGTGTATCTTGAATATCTCTTTTCTAGTTTCCCGGTCAGGCAAATCGACGGTTATACTCCTGTCAAATCTCCCTGGCCTCAATAGTGCCGGATCGATCAATTCCGGTCTGTTAGTCGCTCCTATCACTACCACGTCATGTAGAGCTTCGAGACCATCCAATTCAGTCAACAGTTGAGATATAACTCTCTCCGAGACGTTGGAATCAGAACTGGTACCCCTCTCTGGAGCCAATGCATCGATCTCGTCGAAGAAAACTATCGTTGGGGCTGCCTGTCTAGCTTTCCTGAAAGTTTCCCTAACAGCCTTCTCGCTTTCGCCCACCCATTTGGAGAAGAATTCTGGGCCTTTCACCGATATAAAGTTAGCTTCGCTCTCATTCGCTACTGCTTTTGCAATCAATGTCTTCCCTGTTCCAGGCGGTCCTCGCAATAAGATTCCTTTAGGGACTTCCGCTTCCATATGATCGAATAATTCCTCATATTTTAAAGGCCATTCAACAGCCTCCCTCAATTCTTGCTTTGCATCTTCTAGTCCGCCAACGTCTTCCCAAGTAACGTCTGGAGTCTCTATTACGACTTCCCTCATCGCCGAGGGATCCATCTCTCTAAGAGCTTGATTTATATGCTCATTTCTGACCTCAAGTTCTTCTAATGCCTCGGAGGGGATTTGCTCTGCTTCTAGGTCTATATCGGGCAATACGTCTCTGAGAGCATTCATAGCCGACTCTTTAGCGAGAGCTTCGATATCTGCACCGACAAAACCGTGGGTATGAGAAGCCAAGTTTTCTAGATCGACATCATCGGATAGAGGCATACCTCTAGTATGTATCTCAAGGATCTCTTTTCTACCTTCACGATCGGGCATCCCTATCTCCATCTCTCTATCAAACCTACCCGGTCTTCGCAAAGCGGGATCTAGTGCGTGAGCTCTATTAGTCGCTCCTATAACGATAACTTTACCTCTTGTCTTGAGTCCGTCCATGAGTGAAAGGAGTTGAGCAACAACTCTTCTTTCTGTTTCTCCTGATACTTCATCTCTTTTAGGCGCTATCGAGTCCAATTCGTCTATGAAAATTATGGCAGGTTGATTCTCTTCAGCCTCTTCAAATATCTCCCTTAACCGGCCTTCACTCTCCCCATAATATTTTGACATGATTTCAGGTCCACTGATCGTGTAGAAATTCGCATCGGTTTCACTCGCGACAGCTTTAGCCATCAAAGTTTTACCGGTCCCAGGAGGGCCTTGAAGAAGTACTCCTTTAGGCGCCTCGACACCGACTTTGTCAAACAACTCAGGATGCCTTAGGGGAAGTTCCACCATCTCTCTTACTTTTTCTACTTCCTTCTGGAGCCCTCCTATATCTTCATATGAAACCCTCGGGGCTTTAGCTATTTCTTCCTTACTGATTGGTTTGTCAGATATAGTTACTTCAGTTGTTTCTGGTTTTATTATAACCGCTTTTTTAGAAGGATTAAATGATTTAACAACAAGTTCGATCTTATTACCCATGATATTCAGAGTTATAGTATCTCCTTTGGTGATCGGTCTATCTCTTAAAGCCTGTTTTCTTAGATATTCCTCCCCACCCATAAGTCTTACAGGTTGTGTAGGAGCAAAGGTAACCTTTTTTGCCGGGACCGTTTCTACTTTCTCGATACCTACTTTTTCATCAATCTTCACACCTGCGTTTCTTCTTGTAGGACCGTCAATTCTGATAATTCCTGTATTCCTATCGCCCTCATCTCCTGCCCAAACTTTTGCAGCCGTAAGATCATCTCCGTGGATAAGAATGATATCTCCGCTCTTAAGATCCAATTTTTCTTTGACTTCAGGATCGATTCTAGCTAATCCTCTTCCGACATCACTTGACTGAGCCTCTGCGACTTTCAATACTTTTTCATTGCCCTTCATCTTTTTCACCTTCTAACTATACAAAGAAACGTTGTTATATTCTCGTTGTAAAGATATGTTTTAGAAGTATTTAAAGCTTTTGATGTGATCTTTGGTAAGTTTCTTAATCAAAAAAACTATACTTCTACAGGCTCATTATCCTTTTGTATGCTTATCCCTTTAACAATGATAGATATCATATCCTTCCTATTAGCTCTACTCATTGGGCTCGTAGTCGGTTTGGAAAGAACTAGCCAGTCTGTTAAGGATGAAGAGGTAAAGGGTGCCGGTATAAGGACATTTGCTTTGGTTTCATTGGTGGGTTTCTTGATCACTTTTGTGTTTAAAAATCAGGTGGAACTATTGCTGATCAATGTTCTTATATTTTCTTTTCTTTTCATCTCCCTTCCTATTTTACGTAGACCATTGGGCTCAGCAGGATTGACGACTTCAAGTGGATTGATGTTAATTTTCTTGATCGGGATGATCTTTGGAATGGGACGCCCTGTAATAGGTGGAATAAGCGGATTATTTTTGTTAATCTTGACTTCCTCAAAGAGGATACTTCACAACTTTGCTGAAGTTTTATCAAAAAAGGACCTATGGAGTGCAGTGCGTTTTTTGATCGTTGCGATGATCTTAGTACCAATAACTTATACTTTAGGTCCGATGCATCCTCTTATCGGTCCGGGTAGGGTGTTTGATCCACTTCAAGCCCTGATGATGGTCCTTTTCGTGTCTAGCATATCTTTTATGAGCTATGTTGTAATGAAAGTTTATGGAGCTAAAAAGGGCTTACAAATATCTGCATTTATCGGTGGACTGGTGAGTTCCGCCGCTGCAACAGCTTCAATATCAGAGAAATCAAGAAAAATCACCGAAGGATTGAACAGCTCTGTAGTTAGTATCCTTCTTTCTAATACCTCTATGTTCATCAAAGATTATATTATCATATTAACAATAGCAGGATATGGTTTGGCTAGGGAATTTATTTTACCGATCGGATTATTTATGATTCTAACAGTATTCTTTTTATTGTTTTCAAAGAGAGAGAAGAAAGAGGACTCAAAGGATCTAGCGGACTTTGAAGTAGACTTAGGAACCCCATTTGCATTGAAACCCGCCGCTAAATTCGCGGTTCTTTTCAGCTTGATATGGGTTTCGAGCTATTTGTTACAAAACCATGTAGGGGGTACAGGCGTTTATGTTGTTTCCATCGGCGGTTTGATATCCACCACCTCTGTTTCCGCTTCTATCTCGTCTCTCTACCTTGCTGGAGAGATAAGTTCCTTGACCGCATTATCCACCATGCTCCTTGCATTCGGGCTAGGATCGATCTCCAAAATATTGATCGCGAGAGCTTACAATAAAAAATTAGCAAAGTTTGTTTCACTACCTATGCTTGTATTAGGAACCACATCATTTATATTGGTGCTCCTCTTGAATTAATTAACAGGAAAATGATCGTAAAAACGATACAAGGAAGTGTTAGCAGATGATAAGCTCAGGGATACTTTTAGCGCTGGTTTTAATCTTTGGCTTTATAGGAATCATGTTCATCTTAGATAGATTCGATTTATTAGAGCCTTTAGGTATGGAATTGGCAGGTCCGCTCTTGATGTGGAAAACCAAAAAAGGAAGAGACTTGATAGATAGGTTAGCTCAAAAAAGGCGTTTCTGGGAAATTTACGGTAATATAGGCCTAGTTATTGTGACTATAGCCATGATTATTATATTTTTGATGGTGGCCTTCAACGCATATATGGCGACTGCTATACCTGCCGAGCATGCCCCTCAGGCTGAGGAAATCCTCGTCATCCCTGGTGTTAATCCATTTATACCTGTCGGATATGGTATTTTGAGTTTAGCTGTAGGTATAATAGTCCACGAGTTCTCTCACGGTATCCTTTCAAGAGTAGCCGATGTGGATATCAAGTCGCTTGGGCTTATTTTCCTGGTTGTGCCCCTTGGGGCATTCGTCGAACCTGATGAGGATCAGATAGAAAAAACGGAAAGGATTAAAAGGGACAGAATGTTCGCAGCTGGAGCAACATCGAATAT
>SL_8KL_010_SEDDRAFT_10001808_pt1 | contig 18429 bp, 16 predicted proteins | sample SodLakKL_010_SED_4_FD_11160 | JGI IMG/M metagenome (IMG submission 11160)
CTCCTTCGTAGGCTGCGATTCCTGTGTCGCGGTCTTCATTTCCTAGTTCTCCTTCCCATAGGAATTCGATGTCTGCTTCATCTCCTGAGTCGTCGGTCATGACGAGTGTTGCTTCTTCATCGCCGCCAGCTACTTCTAGTGTTTCTGCTGGGTCTTCGGCTGCGTCAGGCTGTGGACCTCCGTAGTGGAACTCCACTCCGAAAACAGGATCTTCGTAAACACCGCCGTGTTCGATGAACCTGCTGTCCCTGTCGTATGCACCGAAGCTTACTTCGATCTCTTCGATCTCTTTGTTGTCGTCAGTGTTGAATGTTACGTAAGTTGCGTCGACGTCTTCGCCGTCTACTTCGATCTGGTCTTCGTTTGCTAGGACCATCTCCTCGCTTCCGATTCCGAACTGAACTATACCTTCACCGTCACCGAAGCTGTAGATGTTCCTTACTCTGACGTCCTGACCGCTGACTCTGACCGTGTCACCGTGTCCTACGGATTCGAGGTCGCCGTCAACTCTGATTGTTGCAGTTTCACTGTCTTCGCCGACGTAGAGCACTTCAAAAGTTGCGTCTTCGCCTGCGATTGTCTGTGTCACTTCTTCTGTTCTCGAAACGTCGAACGTCTCTGCGTCTCCGAAGAGCACTATCTCACCATCTTCTTCTGTGTCGTCGGATACCTCGTAGGTCTGTCCGAATATCTCGACTTCTTCGTTGTCCTGACCAAGTTCGTAGAAGTTTACTTCATCGTCGAAGTAGCTTCCGAACGTGAAGAGTTCACCGTCTTCTACGTCTTTTAGTTCAACGTAAAGACCAATCTCGTCCTGACCTCTTTTGTCTGCATCGAACTTCTGTTCCATGCTTCCTAGTTCGATTTCGTTTGTCACTTCGATTTCGTCGCCATCGTGGTCGTCGAACGCCTGGTCGTCGAGGATTCTAAGGTCTCCTTCAACTAGACTTCCGATTCCTCCATCTGTTTTGTCATTGAGGAATAGGTTTCTGTTGGGTCTGTTTAGCGTGATGCCGTTTGTGGCACTCCACTGTGCGACTCCTTCTACTTCTACTGTGTCTTCGATCGTGTTCAGACCTCCCATTGTAACTGCTATGTCGATTGCTCCCACGACGTCGTCTGTCGCGGCTGCCTCACCGACTACCATCGAGAAATCTGCTTCTCCATCTTCGATGAACGGTGCTGGTAGGTCTTCAATGCTTGCAGCTGCTGCTGGGAAAGCCAGAGTTGCTCCGGCCATTAAAGTACCCAATGCAGATGCTGCGAACTTCTTAATTTTCATTTACTAATCACCTAAGTTTTCTAAATTTTGTTTTTATCCGATTCCGAAAAGGTTTTGGTGGAACCGGACTCGGTCCATGATGGACCTTTTTCTTTTTGTTAACACATAATAACCCCAAACCCTTATAAAAAGGTAACTTGAAACTGTTTCAGTCCCCCGATTTCATACGTTTCAGAACCTTCAAAGAACATATAAAACGTCGTTGAGGGCTCACGACTGTTACAACAGCCCATATAAACTTTTAATTATCAAAAGAAAGCCTTAAATCGCTTTAATATTTTCAGGTCGTCTGAGAGGTATGGTTTCCGGCTTCTACGTCTTCGATGTATCCTTCGAGAACCTGACCCATCTCGTCCATGTCCATGAATCCCCTGTGGACATCTTCCCCTACAACCATAACAGGGTACTCCTCGATGTCGTAAGTCTCCCTCAGTATTGTTAGGTGCCTCATATCAAGACTCATGTCAAGTGGAAAGACAAGCAGCGTATCGTCGTACTTCTCCCTGTAGTGTGTTATTATAGTTCCCTGGTCTTCGCACATCGGACACACGTGTGGGTCCGAGTAGAAGTAGAGCATCCTGACAGTTGAAGAACCACACATCTCGTCCACCTTCTCGGTCAGAAGCCAGTACTCGAGCAGAACGTTCATGTACTCCTTCTTGAGCATCTCGAACCTGTTGTTCCCTAGCTTGACGTTGTCCTCGTAGTCGGTGACCCTGTCCGCGAGTACGGCAGTGTCGCTTATGGTCTGTTCAACGGCAACTTCCAGTGCATCGCAGTTTTTCTCGGGAAGGTTTTCCGCGAGCTGTCTGCTTATATCCTGAGAACGCCTCTCGATCTCGAATCTGGTTATCTCCCTCTCTATGCCCGTGACCTTTTCTTCCGAAAGCCTGGTTCCCATGAGGAAGATCCCTCCCATCAGAACAACGGTTACTGTGACTGCAAGTATCACCGTTCCGATGTTCAGATTTTTTTCTACCATCTTATCCTGCCTCTGTCTTTCGCCATTCCGTAAAAACTCGCCACCCAGAAGAGGGCGAACATGTATGGGTATATGGTAAAGAAAGTTAAATAATTTAGCCACCTTTCCTTCATGTTGACCCTTTCTCCTGCCGAAAAAAGGCTTAGGAATATCATTCCCAGTCCTATCATAAAGAAAAACGCTATGAATATGTGGAATAAATGTAACTCCTGTATTGTTATAGTCAGGTCTATCGGGTAGTATCCCAGGAGCATGTATGTCCGGAGGGCCTGGTATCCCATGAGAAGGATGTTGTAGGTCACATGTGTCAGCAGGAAGACAAGCATGAATATCCATACAGCGTTCAGCGGAAGGAAAAACATGCCGAGGTTCCCGCTCTTCGGGTCAAACAGCATGCCCCTGTACTTCATGAAGTTCTCTACGTACCCCCTGTACCATCTCATCCTCTGGCGGAAGAGGTCTCCGATCCGCGATGGAGGGTCCGTCCAAACCACCGAGTTGGTAGTGTTCTCTATCCTCTTCCTTTTGCTCATCATCCGGAAGGCCACCTCCATATCTTCCGTGTGTGTATCTTCTCTCCACCCGCCGGTCTCCTTCATAAAGTCCGTCCTGTATATACTGCCCGGTCCCGGGAGGACGTACTGAACGTCGAAAAGGGAAAATATCTTCCTCAGGAATATCTGGTATATGTATTCTGTCCACTGTATCTTCTCGACCACGTTGTCGTCCCTCACCAGCTTGAGTGCAGGCGTCACGCCTGTGACCTCCTCGTCTTTGAAGTAACCCATCATGTTTTTCAGAAAGTCTTCGTTCGGATACGAGTCTGCGTCCATCGACGCAATGAGTTCGGTATCCACCTCTTCCAGTGCTACATTCATGGAGTCGGCCTTGCCTGTGTTCTCCTTGTCTATTATCTTTATCCTGTCTTCGAACTGTTTGAGAACCTCGAGTGTTCCGTCCTCGGAACCGTCGTTTATGGCTATTATGTCCAGGGCTTCTTCTGGATAGTCCAGGTCAAGGAGCCTCTGTATGGTTTCCCCTACGCAGTCTTCCTCGTTGTATGCAGGCACGAGGAACGTGACCTCCCTGATCTTGTCAACGGGCGGGTCGTTGGTAACCTTGTCCAGGTTCTTGTAGTAAACAATCGCCCAGAGAACAGCCGAAAATATCATTATGAAGAAGAAGAATATGTACAACATGTCGATGAATATCATAGTTACCGATCCAACCGTTTTATTAAAAGCCCTGTTATATAAAAACCTCGTAACCGTTCAGAGAGCAGGCCCTACTATTCTCTTTTCTTGAGCTTCACCCTGTTGGTTCTTCCCACCTTTTCTGTCTCCAGCAGCCCGCGGTCCTTGAGGTCATGAACCAGTCTTGATACCTTGGCCTTGGAGAAATCCACTGCGTTGACTATCCTCTTCTGTTTGATTTCACCGCCGGAATCTTCGATTATCTTCATGATCTTTCTTTCATCCTCCTTGAGTGCATCCGGGATTGTTTCAACATCTTCGGTCCCCAGCCTTGCACCGACTGCGATCATGAGCAGTACGAGGACTGCTCCCAGCAGTACTATATAGGCTTCGTTCAGATCTCTTACCACTTCCTCTGTCCTTTCAAACGATACCCTTGGTCTTATGCCATTGCCCTTTTGCACATCTTCCTGCGACCATATAACGTATATCCTTCTGCCGTCGGTATTTTCTTGGCCGTAGTCCGGCAGAAACCTCTGGAAGGGCGTGTCCAAATCTTCGTCTATCAACACAAACCCTTCTTTGAGTTTAGCGTTGTACACCATGTTTCCTGTACTGTAGGGTGCGTCCAGGCTGTCCTCGAAGTAGTAGTGGTCGCCGGTGTGTCTAACCAGACCTTCCGTGTTGAATATCAGGGACAGTCTTCCTCCCTCGCCCTCTGGTATATCACACCTTATAACCGAACCGTAGCTTACATCATCCATTTCACAGCTGTGGTTCGAGAGCGTGGACCTCGTGTTGAAGTCGTAGGCTCGGAAAAAAAGAGGTATCTCGAGTGACCCCGGGGCTTCTTCAAAAACTATAGTGTCTTCGATAGAGGTCTCTTCGGGTCCTATGAGGGCCTCCCTTCTGTAAAAGCTTATGCTGGCGGCCTCGGCTACACCCGAAACTAAAATAAAACCTAACAATAGGCCAAAAAACAGTTTTTTCATACTGGATATAGTTTCTGATGGAGAAATAAATAGTTTAAGATTCTGTTCGGTCACGATGAAACGTTTCAGTCCGGGGAAGCGACTATGCCACCTGCTCCCTGTGAGGCGTACTGGTGCATCAGTGCAGATATACTGTTTGCCATGTCCTGTAGCTCGCCTCCCTTTATCTTCAACGAGTCTGGCTCCATTACCTCCACCGATGATGGTCCGTAAAGCATCGAAAACGTCATAAGATTCTTTACAGAGGAAACTACGAACTCTATCTCAGCTATCTGCGAATAGGCTTTGTTTGCTTTTTTTGTAGGAGGGTTCTCGACTACCTCGGGTTCGTCGAACTCCTTCTTGTATATCTCTATACCATCCTGTTTGCCTATCTTCTCGACATGCTTCTCGAGAGCCATGGTTGCTGCTTCTTCCTTTATGGCCATCACTTCTATGAAGGCCCTGACCTTTATCCATCCCTTGTCGACTTTTTCCTGTGCTTCCTCTTTTTCCATGGTTACCGAACCAAGGTTTTTCATGAACCTTTAAATAGTTTTTCGGGGACCCATCCCTTTCCGCCTATATTTATCTTTCTACCACAGTTGATGCATTCCATGTTTTTGTCCATATTGAATTCCACGACGGAGAAACCATGTCTTTTTACCAGAAGGCTGTTGCAGTCTGGACAGTAGGTCGATTCGGTCTCGTGGCCCGGTACGTTTCCAGAGTATACATGGTAAAGGCCCACATCCTTTGCTATCCCTATTGCCTTCTCTATCGTTGACACAGGCGTAGGCTCCTTGTTCAACATCTTGAAGTCCGGCCGGAACCTTGAGAAATGCACAGGTGTTTCGGGTCCCAGGTTTTCCTTTATCCATTTCGCCCTTTTCCTTATATCTTCTTCCGAGTCATTTTCACCGGGTATTATAAGGTTCGTGACCTCCACGAGGACACCTTTCTTATCGAGAGATACCATTGCGTCAAATATGGGCTCCGGATCGGGCACTCCACAGTGTTTCCTGTAGAACTCCTCGTTGCCCTTGAGGTCTACGTTTATGGCATCGAGGTGGGGAGATATCACATCTATGGCTTCCTCTGTGATATATCCATTGGATACGAACACACTGTACATGTCCTCGGCTGTTTCCTTCATTGTATCCCGTGCATATTCCAGGAATACCGTTGGTTCCGTGTAGGTATAGGCTATGCCCCCACAACCGTGTTTTCTTGCCTGTTCCACAACCCTCTTGGGTGGAAGTTCTTGGCCCACGACACCCTCCCATTCCTGTGATATTCTAAAGTTCTGACAGAAGTCGCACCTGAGATTGCAACCCACTGTAGCCAGAGACAAGGCCTTGCTTCCGGGTGCGTAGTGGAAAAGAGGTTTCTTTTCTATGGGATCTATACCCGACGATACGGCCTTTCCGTAGACAAGTGACATTAACCTTCCGTCGCGGTTTTCTCTGACCCTGCAGAATCCAAGCTCTCCTTCTTCTACGACACATCTTCTCGGGCAAACACCGCACCTGACACTACCTCCACCCGTCTTTTCATATACTGCCGTCTCTACATCTTTGAATCCCATGGTTTGGTTTTGTGCACAGTTGGATAAAAATCTTCCGACCTCAGAGCATCAGAGGGCCTATGAGAAAGAAGGCGACGAGGTTAAAAATAAGGCCCAGGAAGAATCCAAACACAGCGCCGATGATGAGCCACTGTTCTCCCACCTTCTTGCTTGTTTTTTTCATCTTGGCGTGCAGTAGTATCTGGAAAAAGGCAACGGAAAACCCGATCGAGGATGTAAAGAAGGTCAGAATCTGTAGATATATCTCGAGCCCCATCAGAAATCTCCACATCCGAAGGGCCTGGAACAAGAAACCGTAGAGAAGTCCTGTGAAAGACATAAGAAGAAGATAGGTCCTCTTCTTGAATGTTTCGTATTCCTCGGGTATACCGAAGGAGCGGTATACAAGCCTCTTTATGAGTTCGTGGGATTCCTCATACTTCCTGTAGATGAGATAACTAACGAGTCCGGCAAAGAAGCCTGCGATTAGACCCGTTCCCACCGTTGCGAGGTAGAGACTCATATTACAATAATACAGGCGACAATATTTAAACATTCCATGACAAGATAACGTTGTTGCCTCGGTAGCTCAGTTCGGCCGGAGCGGCTGCCTCGTACTGTTTGGCCAGTTCTTTGCTGGTCTCACAGGAAAGCAGCAGGTCGCGGGTTCAAAAGAACCTTTTTACTCCCTTCGATCGCAAAAACGTTCGCGAAAAAGGAGTGGGTTCGGAAACTCCCGCCCGAGGCTCCATTCTAATAAGGTCCGTGGAGACCGCTGACGAAGAAAAAGATTGTTTTTACTTGTCGTTTTTGGTTTAGCCCAGTAGTTTCTTTATCTTGTCCAGAAATCCTTCTTTCTTCATCTCTTCGTTTAGCCCCTTTTTGATCTTCATTTCTTTCTGGGCTAATTCATTCCTGTCTTCTGTACCTTTGACCACGCTTTCTTCCCTTGCACACTTCTTGCAGTACAGAAGCTCCCTTTTTTCTAGATCCGAGGTGTCATCCTTCGCTCTATTGACATCGGCAAGCCATTGATATTCATGACCGAATCTTTCGCATTTACCGGGGTTACTGATACCTATACTTTCTTCTACGTACTGAACCACATCGCCATGATTTTTTCCAGGGAAAAAGCTTTCTGGTACGACGAATCCTTTGATATCTTCATTATCTGAACATTTTTTGCACCGGATCTTGTACATGAAGTCGAACATTTCTTCACCTTCGTAGATATCTTTGTAAAGAGGTCCACCGGGGTCTCTTTTATTACTTCGACTTCTCAGGTAGGAATACATCAGATCATATTCATGTCCTGCCTCGTTGCACGGTCCAGGATTTGTTATCTGGTATTTATTCGATCTCTTTTGGATAAGTTCTTGTCTAGTCATAGTAGTTCACACAATGTTAATAAAATACTAAAAATATTTATATGTGTGGTCTTAGAACGGTCAAAATGACTCTGTCTACAACCATCGGACTTCTGGAAGAATTTCTTGGTTTTAGGCACTACAGACAAACAACACAAAAGACTTTTAAGCGATGCACTGCTTTTAATTGTAGGTGTTTGAATGAAGATAGCATTTAGAGTGGACGAATCAGATAAATCAAAACTTCAGAGTATACTCGACGAGGATCCGATCTCCAGACTTTCGATAAAACAGAAGAACTCCGATACCTTGGACATAGATTCCGAGGGAATAATCACAGTACTCGAGGGCGAAGACGATGTATGTAAAGAGGCCAAAGAAAAGATCTCGGAATTCGGTGATGAGCTGGAATCAGATGAGATGGACAGGGTTGTCGAAGCCATGGAGGCAGCTGAAGAAGAAGCTGCTCAAGGATTTGGATCGATCTTCGGCGGGTAGGAGAAAACCCTTTAACATATTTAAATAAAGGAAGGGTAATCATACCTGGGTTTTATAATGGCATTTTGGAAAAGCGAAGATGAAAAGAAAAGAGAAATAGAAGAAGTTAAGAAACAGGTCCAAGGCAAAAGAGAAAGACGGGAACCGTCCAGACCGGAGAGAGGACAGGAACAAGGTACCAGACTACCTACACCTCCTCAACCTCCTGCAGCTGATAAAAAAGCTAACATGGATCTACCCGATTCTCCTGAAGATTTCGAAGAGCCTTCCGTAAGGATCGAAGAGGACAAGAAACCACCTCAGAAACCGGAACCCAAGGAGAAACCACCGGAGGTAAAGAGGAAACCACCGGAAAGAGAGCCGGAGATAAAGAGGAAACCACCGGAAAAAGAACCTGAGGGAGATTCTGCACCACTTTTCGTTAAGATAGACAGATACGAAAGGGTTTTGCAGGACCTCGAAGAGGTAAAGGGTTCCTTGGATGACCTGAGAAACCTATTCGATTTGATGGACGAAGTGGACAGCATCAAAAGAAGGGGAATGGAGGAATTGAGAAGTGGAATCGCTCAGCTTGCAGATACCCTGGTTTCAATGGACGGAAAGTTCATAAGACCAGAAGGCGTCGGAGAAAGCGTCGATGAGCCAGAGTCAAGAGTCTCTAAGACAGTTAGAGAACTTCACGAAGATCTCAAGGAAATCCGCAACAGCCTTGGAAGAATAGAGTAAAAACCCCACCTACTTATCTTTTTGCGGGGGTACCCAAGCGGTCAATCGAAAGGACTATAGGGGCCAGACTCAAGTTTATTCTTGAGTTTTGAGGACACTCCTTTAATTTTTATTCCGATGAGAAATCTGGTGGTTTAGTACCTTCGTCGGTTCGAATCCGGCCCCCCGCATCAGTGTTTCTATCCGCAGACTTCCCAGGCTTCTACATCATCGAATGTTCTGTACGGACCGTATACTATTATATGATAACTGCAGATATCGTTCTCCGGGTCCACTACCGTAATATTACAGGACTCTGTTTTGTCTATGTAGTCGGGACAGTCCTCCTCGATTGTTCCCAGCGTGTCGTTGAAGTATGCATCGAACTCCGGAGGAATATCAAACTTTCCTATATTGGTTATCTCTATCTTACCTTCAGGATATACATCCGATATCAGTATCTTTGCGTTTGCCTCGTCTACTCCCCTCTTTATATCTTCTTCGCCGAATCCGAGTACTTCCCCCATGGTGCCTCTTGCGAAAAGAAATACACCTGAAAGAATCACAAGAATTATCAGAACTAATAGAACAGCCGATGCAACTATGTGTTGCCCTTTTTTCATGGTTCCCATAACCTAATTCACTTCGAGTTACTTATATTTTTATTAGTTGAAATGAGTAAGTGGATAACATGTCAAAAAATACCTTCGTTTTCGTCGTTGCAGGAATACCTGGAGTCTTTGCCTTCGACAAGGATAAGAACGTTGTGGCTAGCTCCGCTTTTCCACAGGACTCCGACGAGATAATCGACAAACTGGAAGCGATCCGGAACCAGGGCGAGGGTAAGGAGCTAGATGAAGTACTGGAGGAGTTGGATACGAAGAACATAGTCACGGACCTTCCCTTGGATGCAGAGGGCTACAATATAGAGACCAAGGAAAGGGTTTCAGCGTCGGAGTATCTCGATAAAAACATCCGGGAGCTGTCAAAAAAGTCAGATTTTGTAGACGACGACAAGCAGTTCAACAACATACTAAGAGATATACAGATAACAAGGACCAGGGATGAGATAAAGTCGTCTGTTAAGAAGGACAAAGTTGTATCCCAGGCGGTTTCGGCACTTCAGGACCTCAGGAGGGTTAGCAACGAGTTGTCGGAAAGGTTGCGTGAATGGTACGGTCTTTACTACCCCGAGCTCAAAGTACAGGACAATCAGAAGTATGCTGAGCTTGTCGCAGAACTGGATTCCAGGGAAGATTTCGAGAACTTCAGTGGTTCCATGGGGATAGATCTCGATAGAGCAGATATAGAGACCATGAAAGGATTTTCAAGACAGCTTGAAGGGATATTTGACCAGAGAGAGAACATAAAGGAGTATCTTGAGGATGCTATGAAAGAGGTTGCACCCAATATAACCCATATAATAGGTGCAGAGATGGGCGCACAGCTCATATCTCTGGCCGGTTCGCTTAAAAAACTGGCAAGGATGCCTTCTTCAAAGATACAGCTTCTCGGTGCCGAAAAGGCACTTTTCCGCCATCTAAAGGGCGGAGGCAAGCCTCCTAAGTACGGTATAATCTACAACCATCCATACATACAACATACTCCCGAGGGCAAACGTGGAAAGGCCGCACGCCATATAGCATCAAAGCTTATGATGGCCGCAAGGACAGATCAGTATACAGGGAAGTTCAAGGGTAAAAAATACAAAGAAGAGCTCAAAGAGGAGCTGGAGGAGATAAGAAATGAATGAGGTCTTCGATAACATCTTCAAGGGAAGAGGAAACTTCTATACTCCGAGCCTGGATCCCGGTAACAAAGTTTACGGAGAGGAGTTGGTTGATGAGATGGGATCAGAGTTGAGGCTATGGGATCCAAACAGATCAAAAATGGCTGCTGCCCTCAAGAAAGGACTTGGAACAGTTCCGATAAAACCAGGTAGCAAGGTTCTATATCTAGGTGCCGCCCAGGGGACAACACCTTCACACGTATCTGATATAATCGAGGAACACGGAGTAGCCTATCTCGTAGAGTTTTCGGAGAGGGCTATGAGGGACCTTCTTGATGTATGCGAAAGGCGAAATAACATGGTGCCGATACTAGGAGACGCAAGGAAACCTGTTGATTACAGCTGGGTTGAGAAGGTGGACGTGGTCTATCAGGACGTTGCACAGCCTGACCAGGTAAGGATTCTCAAGAGGAATGTGGATGAGTTTCTCAAGGATGGAGGGTGGATAATGGTTTCCATAAAGGCCAGGGCTATGGATGTTACCAAAGAACCGAAGGATATATACAAAGAGGTGGAGGAACAACTAAAGGACGATTTTGATATAGTTGAAAACCTGGTTTTAGATCCCTTCGAAGACGATCACTGTTTTATAGTTGCGCAGAAAGTTTAGATCCCTTCGAGCTTTTCTCTGAACCGTTGAAGAGCTATTTCTTCCTTTCCTCTTTCAACAAAACCACCTGCAGCCTGTGGGTGTCCGCCGCCTGTTCCGTGACCGTCTACCGCGTGCTTTATTATATTCGAGACATCTACCCTCCCGTTCTGACATCTTCCCGATATCTTCATCCCGTAACTCTCCCTCTGATAGACAATTATGACTGCATCGGGCTTTTTGTTCGACATACTGGTTGAGATATCCGATACAAGTGAATAGCTGGTAGATATTTCGTACAGATACGAATTCGTTCCTGGAAAGTATTCCGCTTCCCTCTCGAACCTGTCCTCTTCCTTGGACATCTCCTTCTTGTATATTTCGTAGAAATCTCGTAACTGCGTTTCGAAAACATCGTTAGGTTTTTCAGCATCTCTAATTATATTCTGGCTTTTTCTGATCCCATCCAGTCCCTCGACAACCTTGGACGCCTCTATCATGTCAGCTATCATACCGAGCTTGCTATCTTTCATCTCGTTGTATGTATAACCCCCGTCGCCGACTATTTCCGGATTTTCTTCTGCTATGGTCTCCATGAGGTCTTGACAGTCCTCTACTCCGTGGTCTCCGACTACACCGACTCCGGCCTTCCAGGCAATTCCTTTCCTGTCCTCCAGAAGTTTGTAAGCAAGATATGATGCGGGTAGATATACATCTGGATCTTCGAACCTCGGATTCTGGTGCAGTATGTTTTCGTTTGTTAGGTTCTTTTCCGGTGGGTGGTGGTCGAGTATAAACATGCTTTGATCGAGACCATCGACTACCGAAAGCTGGTCGACTGGTATATCTAAAAATATAATACTCTTGCTATTTTTCAAAGATTCAACAAGTCCTTCGCTGAGCTGTATCCCGGGTCCATCGTTTGGAGCTACATTACCAGATACCAGTTCCTGTATGAGCGCAGAAGAACATACACCATCGGCATCTTTGTGGTAAACTATGGTAGGTTTTTCAAGGCCAGATATAAACTCCCTACTCTTCTTGTAGTTCAAAGATTGCACCCCCTCCGAAGATTCCTTGGTTGTTTAATTCTGCGTCCAGTGAATCCGCATGGTGAAGGACCCTTGCTTCATCGGACTTGGGCATAGCTTCCCTCGTTTCTCCTCCGTGTCCCATTACAATTTCTATTACTTTTTCAGGGAAGTCCCTCGAGTAGAGTTCACATGAAATCCATACTTCGTGATCTAGACCGTAGTCCCTGAATCCTTCCAGATCCTTCAGGATGAACTGTTTTGCAAGATCGTGTAAGAGGGCAGCCGATACCAGGCTATCCCTGTCCAGAACTATTCCATACACCTCGTCGAAGTTGTCTGCAAGTTCTATGCATATCTTTGTTACAGAGTACACGTGTTCAACAAGCCCTCCTTCGTAGTAATGATGTCCACCTATCCAACACGGAATCTTATCAAGGTCGGACTTTTCATAGTCCATCTTTTCGTTGCTTATTTCAAACTCCTCTATCAGGTCAACTGTTTTGTCACGCAGTTCTTCGTCCTTTATCTCATCTGCGAGATCTATAAGATCGTTCTTTGTGATTTCACTCACCGTAAACACCCCCATAGCCTTCCTCAACTTCGTCTATTGGTATAAACAAAAGCTGTGCTATCCTTGCGTTTTCCTTTATCTTAACACCGTTGTGGTTGTCCACCTTTAGTATAAACTCGGCCTTGCCTGAATATCCGGCATCCCATACCCCTGTTTCGGTTGTACATCCCATGCGGAGCAGAGAAGATCGGGGGAACGTGATACCTGCCAGATCGTGTGGCATATTAAATTTTTCATTGGTCTTTACCTTGTAGACTCCCCTTTCCAGGTTCCACCACCCGTAGCTATCGTCTTCGTCTTTCTTTTCAGGCAGCACTTCATCGGTCTCGGGAATTTCTCGTTCCGAATTGGAGAAATCAAGACTACCACTTTCCGAAAACTTGAATATTTTATCAACGGTTATATCAAACCCGTTTGGTTGTATCTGTGTTTCGAGATGAGGATAGCCCTCGACTAGATTTCTTTCTTCGATAAGTTCCAATATCTCATCTTTATTCAGCATCTTATCCCGTCACCTCAAATCCATATTCTATATCCCAGGACTCGTATTCAAATGAGCCCTTCGTATGATCCATCTCGCCTACAACGATATCACTCACCATCAGCCTTTCTCTTAGTTTATCCTTCCACCTACTGAGAACTTTGTTTTTGTTTCCATCGAGGAAAAGCTTCATCTTGTCCTTTACATGGAGACCTTCCTCCTTTCTGGCCAGCTGTATGTCCCTTGTAAGTTCGGAAATAACGGCTTCTTCCTTGAGTTCGGGTGTTAGTTCCATGTCCAGGAACACTTTTCCTTTGCCGAAGTCTTTTCCGGAAATAGACTCCGATGTAGATCTGGAGAACTTGACATCTTCTTTGCTGATTTTGAAGCCGTCCTTTTCCAGACCGCCGCTTTTTTTCAGTTCTTCAATCTCTGACTGTGACAGGCCTTCTATTGTATCTGCTACAACCTCTGCATCTCCCTTGAACTTCGGACCGAGGTTAGAATAGTCCGGTTTCACTGTCAGCTTGGTCTCTACTTCACCAAACACAAGCTCCTTTAGGTTTCCCATGTCTTTGATGAGTCTTTCCATATATTTTATCTCCTTTTTTACCTGTTGGTCTGTTGAAACCACGGCCTTCTTAACAGGCCACCTCAACTTCCTGCCTTGTTCCTCGCGTATAGAAAATACCTGGTTTACTATGTCCCTGGTAAGCTCCATTCTGTCTTCAAGGTCTTCATCTATCCTATCTTTGTCTGTCTCAGGAAAATTACACCCATGGACTGATTCCTCACTTACCTTGAGTATGTCTCTGTAAACCTTTTCAGTTATGTAAGGAACTACAGGAGCAATTACAAGGGTAGACTTTTTGATACATTCCTTCAGTGTCCACAGTGCAGCAGCGTCTCCTTTTCTTGCACGGCTCCTTGTTGATTTTACATACCACCTAGATAGGTCTTCAAGGACAAAGTCTCTCCAGCTCCTGCATGAAAGATGGAAATGTTTGTTTTCGTACCCCTCCTTTACCTCATCGACCATCTTCTCAAGCCGGGAGAGTATCCATCTGTCCTCTTCCCTCAGTTCATCAGGCTTCTCGATATTTCCGTCTCTGTATTTTTCAAGGAACTGTGCAGTGTTCCAGTATACCGAAAATATTTTGTATCCCTCGTTCTTTATCTCCTCGAGATCAACCTTGGGGTTTTCCCAGAGAGGCGAGTTCTCAAGTATCCAGAACCTGGGTATGTCCACACCCATCTTCTCCATTATCTCCTCCGGTTCTATTACATTTCCGATGGACTTCGACATGGCCTTCCCCTCTTCGTCCAGAACAAAGGCATGCATGAGCACTTCCTTGGATGGTGCCTCGTCGAAAGCCAGCACGCTGCAGAACATTAGGTAGTAGAACCATTTCGCGACCTGATCACTTCCCTCTACTATAAAGTCCATGGGCTTGAGTGAACTGAACGGCTCTTCTTCAAAGGGATAGTGCATCGATGCAAAGGGTGCGCATCCCGAATCACACCAGACATCGAGTAGATCTTCCGTCCTAGTCATCGTTCCTCCACAACTGCAGTCCCATTCCCAATCATCAGCATATGGCTTGTGTGGGTCGAAGTCATCCGGCAGTTCACCTATCCTTTCTTCGAGTTCTCCGAATGAACCCAGTACCTCCCTTTCACTGCAGTTGTCGCATATCCATATAGGTATCGGAACGCCCCAGAACCTCTGCCGAGAAATACACCAGTCCCTTCCCTTCTCCAGCCAGTTCTCGAACCTCTTTCTTATCTTGCCGGGGATCCATTTCACATCTTCATTTTTCTCGAGCATCTCAAACTTGAGTCTGCTTACATCTATATACCACTGGCTTGTTGCCCTCTGAATTATTTTTGTCTTGCACCTCCAACAGTGTGGGTACTCATGTTCTATGGTCGAATGTCCCAGAAGGTAGTTCTTTTTCTTAAGATCTTCCAGAATCTGTTCGTCTGCATCATGTATGTACATACCTGTGTACTTTCCGCCTTCTTCTGTGAAGTTTCCTGCATCGTTTACAGGTGAAAAAACATCGAGCTCGTAGTTTCTCGTTGCATCATAGTCCTCTTCACCATGTCCCGGTGCTGTATGGACACATCCGGTTCCCTGTTCTAATGTTACAAGGCTGGATGAGTTTAATATGCGGTGCACATTCATCGAATCGTCAAGCTCTTCGTGCATAGGAACCTCTTCACGTAGCGGATGGTCGTACTCCTTGCCCTGCAGGGAGGCGCCGTCTATAGTATTCAGTATCTTGTAATCCTCTATCCCGACCTTGTCCATTACTTCTTCGACCAGGTCATTGGCCATTATCAGCACACCTTCGTCTGTCTTCACCCTTGCGTATCGGAAATCGGGGTTAAGTAGTATTGCAACGTTGCCTGGTAATGTCCACGGGGTAGTGGTCCATATAAGAAAGTACTCGTTATCCTTATCCCTTCTCGGGAACTTAACAAATATCGAAGGATCCTCTATTGTTTTGTATTCATCGCTTATCTCGTTCTGTGAAAGCGAAGTCATACATCGCGGGCACCAGTACATGGGCCTTTTTTTCCTGTATATCATATCTTTTTCTGCAGCCTGTTTGATGAACCACCACTCAGACTCAATGTACGTATTATGAAAAGTTATGTAGGGATCGTCGAAGTCTTGCCAGACGCCAAGCCTTTCCATGACATCCTTCCACACATCCTTTGAAGAAACAGCTCTTTCCCTGCACTCTTCTATGAACTTTTCAACTGATATCTTTTGGCCTATGTCGGTCTTCTTTTCTATACCGAGCTTTTCTTCGGTCTTGACTTCATTTGGCAGTCCATGTGCATCAAAACCCGCTTGGTCCCATACATCGTATCCCTCCATCCTTTTGAAACGAAGCACTGTGTCCTTTACCACTTTGTTTAGCATGTGCCCGAGATGGGGGTTTCCGGTGAGATACGGTGGACCGTCCAGGAGAAAAAACTTCTTATGGCCCTTGTTTCTTTTCCTTACCTTATCCTTTATTTCATTTTCCCGCCAGAACAGTCTTATATCTTCTTCTATATTCTTCGGGTCGTATTCTTCATTCATCCCTATCAGACCCTAAAATATTCTTCACTTTCTTTTATATGTTTTATCTTTACTTGAGAAATTCAGATGTTCACAAAGACCAGATATTTCCGACCTTTGCCTCACGTATTAACCATAAGATTCCAAACATGAGTGCTAAGAACACAGGGTTTGTAGCTGCCCTGAAAAGGAATCCCAAAGGAGTTTCAGCATCATACATCTCCTTCGAGATCCTTGTTTTACCTATTACTTCCTGTGGTACGTATTCCGATTTTGCAACACTGAGGGTTAAGGATTCTTCTGGGTCTAGTCTGAACTCCCATATCAAACTTTTCTCCGTGCTTTTTTCTGTGGGTGGTTCTATTGTCAGCTCGTCCATGCTCTCGTAGAGCTCTTCCGGTAGAGTTATGTTAACCCTTGCAACCTTCGGTACTGTGTAGTTGTTCTCGACCCTTAGTTCTAGTGCTGTTGTGTTGTTTTCTGCGTCGTATACATACTGTGCTATCAGATCGTCTATTATCATGTCTTTTATAACAGTTCTTCTGAGTTCGTCGGGGATCTTTGTATCTATATGGTATACAGACACCTTGACTGTATCGTTGTCCTTGTAGCCTTCATCACTTTCCACCTCGAAAACTGCTTCGTATATACCAGACTGGTTGTAGACGTGTGTTGTATTTCCATCCTCGGTGCTTTCATAGTTCCATTCACCGTCCCCGTAGAAGTCCCACCTGTATGCTACTATACTTCCTTTTTCAATCGTTCCCTTGCCCGAGAAGTTTATCTCCTCGAATATATAGCCTTCTATGTCCTCTCCTGCATCTGCCTCCGGTCTTACTATAACTTTCGGTGGTCTTGGAGCCCCACCACCACTTGGAGGATCCTTTTCCTTTTCCTTTTCGAAGTTTGCTGTTACAGACTTGTTTTCGTCCATGGTTATGTTTATGGTAGGTTCGGTGCTTTCGTGGTCTCCCGTCCATTCATCGAACTTCCATCCGCTGTCTGGGATAGCTTCTACAGTTACAATCTCACCGCCCTCTATCCAATAATCACCTTCTTCGGGAACCGTAGTTCCTTTACCGATCGTGTCTATTGAAAGAAGGTAACATTCCAGAGACTTTGTGAAGTTTGCAGTTATGTTTTTGTCCTCGTCCATAAGAACGGTCACTTCCGTTTCTGTTTCATTATAATGATCAATTATATCTCCTATCCATTCACTGAATAACCAACAGTCCTCTGGAGTTGCTTTTAACGGAACCAATTCTCCGTGGTAATACTCATGTACTCCTTCGGTTGGATCTGTTTTTCCTTGTCCATCTACATTCATCGTCAGGTTATGTGTTATGGATGTGTTTACATTCTCGAAATATGATCTAAGCGTCTTGTTTTCGTCCATTGTTATGTTTATAGTGTCGTTGAGTTGGCCTCCTTCGGGGTAGTCGCCCATCCAGTGGCTGAAGTCCCAGTCTTCGTCTGGTGTTGAGTTCAATTCAACTACCGTTCCCTTTTCGAACTCTTCTGTGTCAGGAGTCTCGACTTCTTCGCCGTTTAAATATACTGTTCCGTTTCCAAAGGTTTCCAATAGTTCTAAGCTATACACGATGGTTTCGTGGGTTACACTGAAGGTGTCCCATGCACTTGCATTGTTACTTGTTGCGTTGAGGTTTACCTCGTTAGTTATGCCCTTGGTGTTTTCTGGAACTGTTAGATTCACTTCGAGTTTTTTGTTTTCCCATGGTCCGATTGTTACAGAATCCGCAACTTCGGGGTTCCATCCTTCTGTGTCATCGGCAGATAAATTATATGTGTCCTCCCTGTTACCCTTGTTTTTTACAGTGAAGTTGTACGTGTAGTTACCTGGTTCCGATTCTACTTTGTCTTCTGGAGCAACGACCTCAACTTCATAGTGTTCTTTGAAGTAAACTGTGAAAGAGTCAGAATCCCAGACCGTACTATCATTTTTGCTTGTTGCATTAAGTGTTATTGTATTGTTTTTTGTCACATCAGTTCCCGGTATTTCCAGTGTTGCTGTTCTGTTTATTTCTTCACCCGGTTCGAGTGTTATTTCATCTTTATCTACAAGCCAGCTACCCTCCTCACTTATAGTTATATTGTATGTATCAACGATATCCCCGGTATTTTTTATAGTAAAGTTGTATTCGTATGTACCTTCTTCTATGACTTCGTCATCTTCAGGTGCAGTTACGTTGACGCCGTAGGATCCAAACTCAGCAGTTATAGAATAATCATCTTCCATGGTCACAGTAGTACTTGCAGAACCTACATCATCTACATTACCAACGTCTCCAGTCCACTCAACAAAG
>SL_8KL_010_SEDDRAFT_10001809_pt1 | contig 18409 bp, 16 predicted proteins | sample SodLakKL_010_SED_4_FD_11160 | JGI IMG/M metagenome (IMG submission 11160)
CTGAATTAAAAATATGTGTTTCAACACTTCAATTACACCTTTCCTTACATACCTTGACTCACCCATTAGAAGTTGAAGAGATTGTTCATAAGTCAGTTCGTACATTTTATTTTTCTTACCAGAACTGTCTTTATAATCACTGGGCAAAATTTTCTGCCCAGTGATTTGATCTTCAAATTCAAATTCAATTTTAGTAAGTAAATGAAAATGTAATAACTTACTTCTATTACCTTCAAGTTCTCTTAATTCTTTTTCAACTAATTGTATGGCTTCATATTCATTAAGTTAAATGCTATATATTATTAAAGAGGAAAGCTTATTGGTTAGGATAAAATAGATGAAATAGTGGGGTGGGTTTGTGGTCTGTCCTCAAAAGAGTATAGTTACATCTCCTCGAAAGTGTTATAAAATGGTGAATTAAACAATTTTATCCTTGAAACATTTTTAGCAACCGATTTTAAGAAATTAGGCAAGGAAAAGATTTATAATCCAAATGACGATTAAAGTATTATTATCACATAAAATCTTCTGCTTTGGAGTACATGTATTCTTCGTTGCAGACACATTTGCCATCCAAATTAATATAAAATATTAATAAACCTAATAAAATATAATAGCAAACTTAACAAACAATAATATAAAATATTTACATATTTTCTTGTTTTATTTATTTATTTTTTGTATATTTAGTAGAAGGTGATAAAATTAAAAGAAAGACAAGTTTTCTTTGAAATATTTAAAAATCCCTAAAAAGACCTGTTGTTATTGAAATGCAGGTATTTTTTTAACTTTAAGTGTCTATTTTTTTTCAAGTTGTACCCTAATAAAAGATTTTTTACAGGAAAAAAAGAGGACACTTTTAAGATTTTTATATGTAACAAAAATAACTACTTAAAATAATAATTCAATGAATGAGAATAAAACAAAAATTATTGAAACAGGAAATGCTAATTATCTTAGTGAAATTGATGGTTTTACTGATCTGCCAACAAACTATAGGTTTAACAAGGTGTTAACTGGTTGTGGTGGAACAACTGTTGCGTTAACCAACGACATTCCGTATGTTTTATGCATGCCTTTTGTATCGTTAATAAAAAACAAAGTTGAGTGGTGTAATGAGCATGATATTACTGCATTGCCTATATATGGAAGAAGTGCTACAACTACAGATATTGAAGAATTTGAAGGAAATAAAATTTTAGTTACTTACGATTCATTACATAAGGTAGTTGATGCACTTGATAGCCGTGTACAGAATTACAAAATCTTGGTGGACGAGTATCACCTGCTGATAAATAGTGGTGCTTTCAGATACAAAGCTGTAAACGAAGTATTAAAATATTATAAGGAATTTGGCGAGCATGTTTTTATGACAGCTACGCCTGTTAAGTTTAATTGCTTACCTAAAGTTTTACAACAAGTCCCAGAAGTGACAGCTAAATGGAACAATCTCGAAATGGTAACACTGGATTATTCCGTACTTGATCATTCTCAACTATACCCAGTGGTTGCAAATATTGCAAACGATTATATTACAGGAAAAAATCAAGGTAATGCATATTTCTTCATAAATTCGTTACAAGGGATTATTGATACTATTGGGTATCTTAAAAAGTTAGAGGTGACAAATGATGATGTCCGAATTGTCTGTTCCAATTCTGAGGACAACAATATTAAACTCAAAGGAACAATTGGTTCAAAATATGTTATAGGTAGCCTGTCGGATTTTCCTAAAAAGCTGAACTTCATAACCTCTACTGCATTTGAAGGCTCAGATCTGCATGACAGTGAAGGGTTTACCTATATCATCTCTGATGGCCGCAAAGCCCATACAAAGTACGATATAATGACAACAATACCCCAAATAATAGGAAGAAACAGAGATGCTACAGGTAAAAATAAAAACTGGGCTAAAGTTATTTATTCACCATCACCCTACTGTGAATTGGAAGAAGCCGTATTTGTTGAAAAGGTTAAAAAAAACCTAAAAGAAGCTGAGAAGACAGTTCAATCATATTATGACCAGTCCGATGAAAATGTTAAAAAGTATATGCTGAAAGGGATAATAAAAGAAGATAGCACTTACCTGGTTGTAAACGGAAATGATGTTGAAGTTAATGAAACTGCAATGTGTGCTGAGATGCAACAGTTCAATGCAATACATCATACGTATTATGTCAAAAGAGACAATAAAGGAAAACCAGTTCAAGGCAAAGGCTCTCATAAAAATTCAATTAATGGCATACCATATAAACTCAACAGTGTGCCGACAGAAGATATCACTTTAAACAGAATTGAATCTTTAAAGCTGGGAATACAACGCAAAAGTTTTAAAGAGCTGGTTGAACTATACAAAGAGTGGGATTCCCTTTTTATAATTCTTCCAGAATCTGACGAACAGAACAAAAAAATGATTGAAAAGTTATACCCCCTAATTCCTGAAGCATTTAAAACCATAGGGTATGAAAAGATTGTTTCATTGGAGTATCATCAAAAAAAGATAAAGGCTGAAATATTAAAAAATAAAACCTTGTCAAATCCTGCAAAAGTTCGCAGGTATCTTTACTCAAATACTTATAGTGTAGGCAAGAAAGTTCCCCTTGATAAGGTAAAAAATGATTTACAAAAAGCTTTTGAATCATTGGGAATAGACAAAAATGCTAAAGCAGTGAACCTTGAAGCTGTTTTTGAAGTACAGCCTGTCAAAATAAACATAAAAGGTAAAAGAGTTAATGGGTACAAAATAATTGGAAAAAAGTAACACAAACTTTTCACTCTTAATCACCAGGTATTTTTTAGATTTTTTTATCTATAGACAATTATGTTTAGTATTGATTTTTGCGAATGTTAAATAACTTTGTATATTGCGGATTGATTTTTTGTATATTGCGGATTGATTTATTATTCTAAAGCAATACATTATGGAATTATATTTACTAATAACATTGTGGATAGTACTGTCAATCCTTTTTGGAATGATAGGCAGAGAAAGAGAGTTAGGCTTTCTGCATACATTTTTGGTTTCACTGATATTATCACCTGCAGTTGGTTTGATATTGGCTCTTTCCTCAAAAAGAAAATCAGACAAGGAGTATGAGCAAAAGGTCTTGAAAACTTTAAATCAAATTTTAAATGAGTTAAAGGAAAAAAAATAATCCTTAACATTTTATTAAAAATCATTTCAGTAATAGGTTTAATGCTTTTAAACAGTTGTTCCAGTCAAAAAGATGAAACAGATTGGGCAAAATATAACCTATCAGGCAAATTAAAATCTATTATAGAAAATTCTTATGAAGCAGAAGAAAAATTTGGCGAAATAGTTAAAGGTGAAAGTGGATCTCCTTATTGGGAGAATGGTCAAATAACATTCAATGAAAATGGAAATATAATTGAATCTAATACGTATGATTCTGATGGTAGCTTGGGACGGGAGGTGACTTACGAATATGATTATGACAAAATAGGTAATTGGGTCAGACAAATTCAATTTACAGATAATGATCCTGGAACCATAATAGAAAGAGAAATTGAGTATTTTGATTGATTAAACTTAATTGAGTAATATATTTTAAAAAAGCACTATATTGCAAATCAAAAAAATCAGTGCCTAAGTGCATTTGTTTATATTGTTTCAGGTAGTCCCCTGCTACTTTATAGTTTAGTTTGCACTTATGAACTTTATTATAAGCCTACTCAAACTCCAACTTCGGCAAATCATTTACTATATCTAATGTTTTATTTTAGCTTAATTTAGGTCTGATAAAAATACAAATAAAATGAAACTTCCCTTAAACTATACAAGAAAATTTCATAAATTGCATTTTATATTTATTCCTTTATAAATGCGGCTATTTGCAATATTGCTAAAATATATTATTTTGCTAGTTATCTATTGATTAACTTGATCAATAAATTAAATTAATTTAAAACGTTAAACCAATGTTTAATCCTTATGCCATATATGTTTATTGTGATGGTGCTATGGAATACAATTCAAAAAGTTCTGGTGGCATAGGATATGTGATTAAATTCCCTGATTTTATTCAACTTGATGAGATTTCAACATCATTGGGAGTATATACTGGTGGTAACATAGAAAAGCTTGAAATGGAGGCTTTAATTCAAGCAATGAATTCTATTATAGATTTATTTAATAAATATAATGAGATACAAAAAAATATCAATCAAGTTATTTTCATTACAGATAGGTTCGGATTATGTGATTCTGAACGCACAAATCCTTATAAGATAAACTCTTGGAGAAAAAATAAGTGGAAAAGCCATGACGGAAAGCCTATAAAAAATCATAAATTACTTGATGAGCTTGATAAAGCAAGAAAAAAGCTTTCAAAGATTTCTTATGTAAGAGTTTCTATTGAATATAAGCCAAGAAAGAAGAATAAAGCAGCTGATAAATTAGCAAAAGCAGCTAAAAAAGAAGGACTTATAACAGAAAAGCTTGCAAATAAAGGAGAGAAAATTGGAAAACGTAAATTTGACGGGAGCGAAATAAAATACTCCAAACTTATAGAAAATGATTCGTTTCATGTTCATGTGTTTAGAAAACATCCTGTTCAAGAAGAATGGGAGGTATGGGTTGAGATATGCAAGAATAAATATACAGGGACTAAGCTAAAAATTTATGCGGATGATATACTTTCATCAAAATTACAAAGACGTAATGAATATATAATAAAAATCAAAAAAGTATATAATCATTATATTCGTATTTTCAGAACTATTAAAAAAATCAATAAAAATAATAAGAGCAAATAAATATACTTCAAAACAACTTATTTAATTGCTTTTTCAATAATATCATCAATCTTGTTTCTTTCACTTTCAATCTTGATTTTGATTTCTTCTTGCTTGTCTAATTCTGCCTTTATTTCATCAACGATTTTTTGTTGAGCTTTCAAAGAAATATCAATCATTGGAAATTCTTGTATTTGGCTTGGAAAGATATTTGTGTTATTTCCTAATCCTTTTTTATTTACCTCTATAAGATATTGAAAATACTCTGTTCTGAAATAATAATATGCAAAAAGAGGGTTATAGTTTTGCAGTCTTATTCTCATTGTGAAATCGGCGAAAATACCTTGTAAATCTTCATCATCAATTAAAGCTACTTTCCCGATTGTTCCTTCTCCTGAACGAGCGATCAAAATGTCATTTTTAGAAACTGTTTTATTCTTGTTTTGATCTGAATATTCTTTGGAAACAAGTTTTGAATCTTCACTTTCAAATTGCCAATTTTTAATGTTTGCCATGGAGATATAAAAATTATCTCCGTTTTCATCATAATCTTTTGGTGATACTCCTTTTCCTAAAACAATTGGCTCTGAGATAAAATCTTTGATTTTTTTACTTGTGATTTTCTTTAGCTGTTTAATAACAAAAATTCCTGCTTCTCTGTGGAATTTCACGCTTTGTCTTATATCTCTATTGTTTCCAAAGGCGAATAAATCAAGATAATAATTTTTTATTTTCTTTAATTCTTCAAATTTCTTTAAATCAAAACCAAACTCTCTGGCAAAAACTTTATTAATAACTTCTTGCGGTGGTGTAATCTGTGCTTTTAATTCTTTGATTTTCTTTTCAATCGGTTCTATTTTTGCGACGATTTGGTCTTGTTTTGGCTTTGAGATTAAAGGAATTTTGATTTTTAGCAAATCTTCTTTTTTGTAAGCAGAAATTCCAATGCCTCTATAAATATGGTTATCAAGAATACTCTTTAATTTCTTTGTTCTTAAAATATAAAGAACAAATTTATTATTCCAATCGTCATTTACTTTGAAAATATAAAAACCATTTGAAAAAACATATTCAGATAAGTCTTCGTTTTCAAAAAACAATGCTGGAGATTTTGCCAATCTTAAACTTGAAATAAGAATGTTATCATTTGAAACTTTATATTTTAATCTTCCAGGATGGTTTTCTGCGTTTACGGGTTGAAATTCTTTTATATCCCCGTCTTCATCTAAGTAAGTTTGTCCTGTTGGTATTCCTTTATATTCTTCGTCTTCTTGATAATCAAAAAGAGTATAGTCATCACTTAAAATATCTTTAAGCTGAATAAGTTTTTTACTTGAAGAATCAAACAAGTTCCAATCTGATGAAAACAAAAAATCATGATATTTTTCATCATTTCTTAAATGAGAATCTTTGCTCAATTCTGCGAGTGATATTGTAAAAGTTTTTAATCCCATTTTACTTCTCTTAAATGATCTAAAGCGGTTTCTTTCACACCGTCATCTACCAAAATCTCGCCTTTATCATTAACACGATAAAGTTCATTTGGCATTGGTTTTTCACCTCTTTTGGTTCTCTTGTAACCAACATTTTCCACTTCTGCCATAAAGATTTTATAATTTAATTCTTTGGCAACTTCACCAAATACCCACCAAGTATTTACAAAGCCAAAAACATCTTTGGTGTCTGTATCATATTTACAAAGGTCTTTTAATTCATCTTTGTACTTTTCAACGAGTTCTTTAGAAGAAAGTTTTTTGTCGTCTTCTTCAATATAATCTTTGAGCATTCTTGCCAAGATTTCTTTTTCCTGTATTTCGGTTAAGTCTTTTATTGAAGGCAGTTTTTTACGGTCTTTTCCGTCAAGATAAACTTTGCTTAAATTCTCACATCTGGTTTTAATATTATTCCATTCATTAGAATATTTACTCCAAAGTTTATCCCATTCTTTTATTTCTTCCTGCGATTTTTTTTGAGCAAAGAGAAGACTTGTTTTTGTACTGGTAAATGGTTCAAAAGTAAGTTGAGGCAAAGAAACAACAGCTTTTACTTTGAAATATTTGTAAATAAAGAGTCTAATATATTTGTTTTCTGTTGTGTCAAAAACACTTTCAGGCAAAACTACGCCAAGACGACCGCCAGCTTTTAGTAGCTGATACCACCTTTCTACAAATAGATTTTCGGAGTTCTTTTTATTTCCAAAAAGAAATTCTTTACCTAAATGTTTTTTTGTCTCATTATCCAGAGTAACGCTAAAAGGCGGATTGGTAATTATGACATCAAAATTTCCGTTTACTTCTTTGTCATAGTATTCACTATCAGATTCAAATTGTTTTAAAAAGTTCGGAGCGGTTTCTTTTTCATAAAACCTAAATGGCAAAAGTCCATCTTTAACAAAAATATTCGTTGAGCCGTCTCCGTGCAAAATCATATTTACTTTTGTAGCAGTTCCCAAATTGAAATTTGTTTCTACTCCGTAAATATATTCCCTTGCCCATTTATTTTCTCTATGTTTTGGTTCAAACCATTCATGAAACTTATCTTCTACAGCTCTTTTTGTCGCAAGTTTATCTTTAAATCTATATTTCATGTTTTTGGTGATAAACTTCATGTACTCAATAAGAAAAGTCCCGCTTCCTGCACTTGGATCAACCAAATAAGGAATTTCTATATCTTTATTTATTCTATCAATGGAAAGTTTATCAAGTTTAAGTCCCCAGAGTAAAAATTTAACAACATGAATATGTGTAAAAAATTGCCCTTTTGTTTGCTTGAATCCGTCTCTGATAATTCCTTCAAAAAAATCTCCTAAAATATCTTTTCCGTCAAAGCTATTTTTTCCATCAACAAAAGAAAACTTTTCCAATTCTGAAACAGTGTACTTTAGTTTTGATAAAGCGAACTTTTTCCTATCTACGACAAAACTATCTTTTAATTCTTGCTTGTCTGTAATATTTAATTTGTCTTTTAAAGCTCTCCTGTATAGCTCATTTATTCTATTAAAAAGTTCTTGGTTAGTTTCAAAAACTTCATCTTTCTTTTTGTAAGAAAAAACTTGAAAATCATATTTTTCTCCTGTTTCTTTTTCGTCTTCATCTTGAATTTTCGCCAAAATAATATTTACAAGTGAAGCAAAAACATCATTGTCATCAGTTCCGCCACCACCCCAAAGGACATTATGAAGTCCTTTTCTCATATTATCTAACTGTTCTTTGGAAAAATTTGTTTCTAAATCTTTTTTCCCACCTTTTTCATAAGGTTCTTTTTGAGCAAGACCATATCTTGCAGGAATTTCATCAGAAAAATCTCTTACTTTTTCCCATGAATCAAAAGAAGGAAATTTATCATAGTCAATAATAATACATTTATCTTTAATCTCACCATTGACTATTTCTATTGAAAAAAGAGTTAAGTATTTTACATCATACCCTTGACCTTTTTCTTGAGAAGCAAGATTAAAAAGCTGTTTTTCAATAACTTCATCTTTATCTTTTTCATAATCCTGTGGGCTTTTTAATTCAATATAAAGAAAAGCATCGCCTTTATTATCTCTAACAATAATATCAATTCTTGGCTTGTTTACTTTTGGTCTTCCAATATCGTATTGCTTTTCAAGTTCAATGTTTTCGGGTTTGTATCCAAGTTCATTTACAAGTTTAGCAAGAATAAAAGTCCTGACAATTTCTTCATCGCCTCTAAATTTATCAATCTTCCAGCCTTTTACCTTTTCAGAATATTTTACTTTCTTATTTTCAAAGGAGTATGATTCAACAACTCTGAATTTTTGTTTATCCAAGTATTTCTTGATGATGTTGTAATCCATATTATTAGGCTTTTGCAAATTAAAATGAAACAAATATAAACAAAAAAGATGATTGTTGTAATATACTTACTTAGCAAAGACATATTATCTTTAAAAAGTGCATGCTTTCGGTTAGGTACATAAAAATATATAAATATTTATTAGATGAATAATTCCTTCTCAGCCATTAATCGTCTTTATTACTATCAATAAGGGCAATTATGCCAACTATGATAAGATAACCTAATCCAAGCTGCCATTTACCTATAATAAATAAATAAAAAATTAAAAAAACAGCAAAAAGTCCCAGACCTTCAATGCCTCTCATAATTATATCTTTTTTTTAAAATATTTATTCCAATCAGAGCTATTATAAAATCTTAAAGCCTAAACAAAAATATATTTTTATAAAACACATCCCTATTAATACAATCAAAAAGTTTTCAACTCTTTTTAAGGTGGTGAGTTTTTATTTGTCATTATGCAACATATTTAACATAGAATCACAATCCCAGCTTATCAACTATCCCTTGAATTTTACTCTCAGTAGTCCTTAATTTCTCACTGCAAAAAGTTGCAAGTTTAGCCGCCTTCTCAACTTTTTCGCCAAGTTTATCAATTGATATACTATCGGATTTAAGCTCTGCTAAGATTTCTTCTAACTCTTTAGCAGCCTGTTCATAAGTGTATCCTTCCATTTCTTCGTGTCTTTAATGTATTTAACTAATAGCGTTCTCTTGTGTAGTTCTATTTCAAGTTCTGTATTTTCTTTTATAGTTTGGTCGGTAATTAATTTTCCATCAATTTTTGGGATTGCATAACCTTTGGTCAATATATTATGGGGGTGATAAATTTTAATGGAATCGATTACATTATTTAAGTAGCGAAGCCTATCTGCAATTTTTTGATGAGAATATGATATTACTAAATCCATCATTTGACTATATTTTTCTAATCCTTGTTTTATTTTGCCCTCGCTATTAATTTGAATTAACTGTATTGTATGTTTTAGTGAGTTATTTCGGGTAGCCAAAAAATTCATAGGGTTTAATCGAACAATCTCGAATCCCCTAGTTATTAAGTTTTTTTCACGGCTAATATGGTGATTTGCATCAGCTAGAATACGATTCATTTTACTGTGTAAATCCCCTCGTTTTAACTGAGTAATTGATATTGACTTTGATGTAAGAGTTTGGATGTTGAGGCTAAGTAAACTCTTTTTATTTTCCAAGAATCGATTTTTATATTCAATTATATAATTGTAAGTGGTTAAGATTTTTACCCAAAAGTTATGTGCCCTCTCAACAATATAGCTTCCCAATGCCGTTGGGGTTTTATGGTAAACATTAGCAACCATATCAACAACAGAGACATCTGTTTCATGCCCAATTCCAGTAAAAACTGGCTTAGAGTGTAATGCAATCTCTTTAGCAATATTATAAGAATTGAAAACATCTAAGTCTAGTTTTGAACCACCACCACGAATAAGAGCAATCACATCATAATCGCCGCTATTGAGTTTCTTAAGATGTTTTATTATTTCATTTTCTGCATTGTCTCCCTGAACCAAGCATGGAAATATATCATATTGAAACTTATAATCGTATGAATTGCTGTCTAATTGCTTTTTAAGATCTGTGATTCCTGCAGTTTCAGGACTGCCGATTATGGCAATCTTTTGAATAACAACTGGCAATTTATGCTGTTTGTTTTTATCAAGTAATTGTTCTTTCTTAAGTCTTTCTATATTTTCCTGTTTCTTTTTCTCAAGTGCCCCAATACTGAAGCTTATGTCAATATCTTTTATTATTATATTAAGTCCATATCTTTCGGTGAACTGAACTTCAACGAGAAATAGTACTTCATTCCCTTGTTTAATAACATTGGAAAAATCACTGCCTAAACTAGTTTGTATAGATTGCAAATTTGTTTTCCAGATGGATGCCCTGCACTGGGCAATGTTTTTACCATCCTTTGTCTCAACAAGCTCTAAATAGCAATGACCACTGTTGTGAAAATTGATTTTGGTTAATTCAGCTTTAACCCAAAATAACTTATTCTTAACATGTCCCTCAAGAATATCCCTTATCCTATTAAGAATGGCATATAACGTATATGTTTTTTTATCTGTATAATTGGTTTTTTGCATGTTTAGTTATCATATAAAAGCAAATATAAACAAAAAAGATGATTGTTGTAATATACTTACTTAGCAAAAATATATTGTCTTTAAAAAAGTGCAAAAGTTCGCTTAGTTAAATAAAAACAAGGGACACCTGTTTTTTTTCAGGTATCCCCCCCCATATTACAGGAGGGCTGTTGAATTTTGAGCTACTTTGGGTTAGTGACAAGTAACATTCCAAGACACAGCCTAGACACTTTTAATTTACTGATGACAATGCACCCATAGCTCTGCAATCTCAAATATTAGGTCGTGAAGATATTCGCAGGTATCTTCTGAGCCAGAGATATGTAACTCTGCTCTTACTGCACCTTCGGGGTAGTTTGGGTTGGTGAAGAAGTTCATTATTCAATGTTTTTGATAAATAAATTATTATCTAATTGGGATTTGCATAGAATTGTAATCCTTTAAGTCAAAAAGACAAATGATCTGTATTGTAATATATAAACTACCTGCTTATTTCAATAATATAAACAAATTCTTGGATTTTCTCAGCCTGGTCTGATAATGGTTTATTCTTTAACCTGTTATTATGTGGCATTCTTGGTGTTTCAGGCAATAATTCAATTAAGTTAGATAAATAACTGGATTTGATAGCATAAGAAACATTTTCAGCATCAACGTGTTTAGCATTTACTATACCAATTAGATCACCGCCATTATTAAAGAGAGGACCACCGCTATTACCTGGTTGTACTGGTACAGATATTTGATAAGAATTAATATCTCCTTGAAAACCTGTATTGGAACTTATTATGCCGTTGGTAAGTTTTATTTCTTCGCCCATTGACGCCATTAAAGGATATCCTAATACAAAAACACTTGTTCCTACACGGGATAGATCAGTATTTACCGCATAAGGTATTTCACTTATTGTTTCAAATTCAGAATCAACTATTTGAATTATTGCAAGATCATTATTTCTGTCAGAGACTAAGATTTCGGCATTATATGATCTATGAAAATCTGAATTAACACCTCTTACTTTAATAGTCCGTGCATTTTCAACTATATGATGATTAGTTATTATAAGTCCATCAGAGGATAACGCAAAACCAGTTCCAGAGGCAGAAATGTTTGAATGTGAGAGGATATTATCAGATGCTGTAGGGTACATTTTAACATATGGTTGTTCTGTGCCATCAGTCCAAGTTAAATTAAACAATCCCTGCTCAAATGATATAAATGGATCATTATTTTCAGATTTATCTGCCATTATCCATTCAGTTCCAAAGAGATTATTCGTAGCTGTAGGTGTTAATTTGCCTTTTATTTCTCCTTCCTGCCAGTCTTTAGTATTTTCTGCCCCATCAATGTAAATTAAATAAAAGGTGTTTTTAATGTTTTTCAAAGCTACCCGATATTTTGGATGGTGAGCGGATTCATAGATTCCTTCAATAGGATGCATGCCGTTCTTAATATAATCTTCCTTAATGGTTTCTTCTGTCCAACATGTTATCCTTTGAGGAAGTCTTATTCGGTTTGCTTCATTGTATCTTGATCTATGTATTCTTTGTTGAAATGCATATAGAATTGAATTGTTTTGATCAGTCGATGTATTATTTAAATTTACCTTCCAATTATATTCATCTGGAGTTCCAATACCTGAATAAAATGTCAATTCTAATTCATGAAAAGCATAAATCCATGCAGGTCTTCTAGACCATGACACATCGGCAAACATTCTGCGAAACCTTGTATCATAGCCAACAGCAATATAATCAGTATAACTATCTATTTTTTTGTGTTCAGGAATATAATCCAAATATACTGTTAGCCCTAATGCCTCTAAATGTCTTTTTAAGTCTCTTTCAATAATTGACCCGCCAACTTGATGATCATTTGAGGTTGCTTGACCTGATCTAGTTCGTATTACTGCATACTTAACACCTGCAAGCAGCTCTGAAAGAGAAGATGGTTTTCGAGAGATAGTAATATGCTTTATATCATCACAATTATTTTCTGCTTGTCCAAATAGGTTAGTTACAAAAAATACAAGCAATATCGGAACCATTATGATAAATCTACTGTATGTTTTCATAGTGTTTTGGGTTAATGTTGATACGGTATCAAAAAAAATAGTGCTGAATCTTGTTCGCAATCAAGTGTTTTAATAGGCAGACATGTGCTGTTCTACAGATTTATAGTTGCTAATTTATCAAAACATTTCGATTAATGAAAAAAAAAGCATCAATTTAACATTCTTCTGTGATAAAATCCCTATCTTTCTCATCCACAATCTTTGTCCGATCATTACACTCAAAGCACCATTGTACATGAAAATAAACATATCCTTGTTGTTTGTGCTTACAATATTAAAGTGAATATTAAGCTAAAAGATAATGTAATTATATATACTAAGAATTACCGAATCATTTTTGAATAATGTTTATAAGAGTGGTACACCTTTGGTACATATATAATCCCTGATAACACTGATTTTAAGTCGAATGTACCATGTACCAAAAATATTTTCTTATTGTATTGTACTTCAGTGCCACCTGTAAAAAACGAAAAATGTTTTATTTAATAAAAAAGCAGAACACTCTATGAATGCTCTGCTAATTAAATTTTTTTGCTTTAAATATTTAGTCCGTATTACTGAATAACACATGAAGAATTAAGTTTCTCACCTTCAAAAACAATTGTGGTACATGGTACATTAGTATTAAACGCCTGTTAATGGTGTAAATTAGATGTACCATGGGTGTACCAATAATTAATTACTTTAATAATCGATCAACCTGAGAACGGCTTGTTTTTAAAACTTCTGCGATTTTTGTTTTAGGGTTCTTCTGGTTATGTAAGTATTTTGCCACAGCTTTTTTATCAATAACGTAATGTGATTTATTAAAAATTACATCATAAACCTTATGAGCTGAATATCGAAAATATTCAACAATATGTGTAGCGGCTTGCATTTCATCACTGGTTATATTATCAATTAAATTTGCTTCATTACAGGAAAATTTCATGCCTCTTATTATAACTGCTATGCGAAGACACATTATATCTAATTTGCCATAAACGCCTTCCAAGTAGCCTATTGACGTATTGTTAGTCTCATCTGCATTTTTGTCATACCATTCGGCAAATATGTTTTCTGCCTCACTACTTAGTTTTGTTTGAAATACTTCATCTATATTTAAAAGCTTTTCAAGGTATTCATTGAACTCTTCTAACATTTCATCAGGAGCTTCTGCATTGCTATAGTATTGTTTTCTTGTGTTTTCAGGAAACACAAAACAAAATCTTGACAAGAATCCATTCTCAGCACGATCATCCTTGGCAAGTGTTGGAAGTAATCCAGGTTGCATTCCACCAGCAACTAAAATGCAAGGTTTATTGATAATTAATCTTTCATCCGAGCTTTTCCTGTTAATAGTCATCGAGACTCGATTATATGTTGATAACATATTAGATTGCTCACCACTTTTACTATACCTACCGAAATCATCTATCCAACCCTTTAACTCATCATTATAATACATAATACCCCTTTGATTATCTTCATGTACTTTTGCCATAGCTTCAGGAGTCGAATCTTTCAAAATATACTGTACACATTTTGGTTTTGACAAATAACTACTATCGCTGCTGTTCTTTAATTCATATATGTATTGCTTATAATTAACTTTGTATTCTTCAATATTTTCACTATCAATTTTTTGAAAATAATCAAGGCAAAGCTTTAAAGGTTCAGTTTTACCACTTGAAACCTCACCCACAAGACAAAGCCATAGAATTGGCACATTATTATATTTTGTAACTAACTCTATTTTATCGCCAATAGCTAAAGCTGTTGCAATCAGCACACTACCAGCCCAATAATCTTTATTTGTTTGATACGTGTCGCTGCATGTGGAAATAAAATTTTTAATAAAATCTGGGAATCCATCTATGGGAATCTCTTTTATGTATTCTGTGCTATTTGAAAAATAAGCATCACTATCAAATGTGATATGTTCCATTTGTAATTCTTCTATCATAATTTTAGTTTTTACTATATAACTCATTTTACCCTCCTTTCTTCAATTGTTAAAAGCTTTTTTGATGCGATCCATTTTTCGATTTCTTCTCGATTGAATCGGAGCTCTCTGCCGAACTTATAAGTACCCGGTAATTGTCTACGGCTTCTTTTACCGTAAATGGTTTGCTTTGAAAGACCTGTAATGGCTGAAAGTTCATCAATTGAAATATATTCATCTTCTTGATCCTTTTTTTGTGCTTCAGCGTCAAGGTTTGCCTTCAACTCCTGTAACTTTCTATTGACTGCTTGGTCGACTAGTTCTTCGATTGCGGTTTGCATAGTTTGCAAAAAATTTGAATCAGTCATACATTTAATTTTTATATTTAAAATCTTATTTATTTGCTTCATAATTATTAAGTTCGATGTATTTCAATTCTATACTTTCGATTCCTTAATTTAATTTGAATTTTATAAAGCGAAATTATGATAAAATAGCTGCATAAAAAAATATAATGCACTGTATTTCAGAGGATAAGAGTAAGGGTGGGAGTAAGGGTAGGAGTTTAATAAAAAGCAATTTTGCATTAAAAAAAAGATAAGAAGTTAGACTCTTATCTTGAAAAAATAGTTGTTTTATTTAAAGGTGGTAGTGGTATTTTACTTCAATTTGTTTATTGCCTCATCTAGTTTTTCTTGGGTTGAAATTGTCTGTGTATGTTTTGTGTCTCTTAATTCTTCAGATGACCATTTGCTTAAACCATCCGCCTGAACAAAACACTCTGCAGCTATTTTCCAATGGTTTTGTTTAGGATAATCAACAACCAACGTGTCGTTTTCTTTCACTTCCAATATTTTTGAAATAAAGTATTTCAAATCAGATTTGTTGGTAAGCCAAGGTATTGGTTTGGCAACTTTTTCTCCTGAAAATATTTTTTTAAAGTCATCAGCAGTTACAGAATTGTGAATGAAGCAATCATCAACAAGTTGTTTCCTAACTTTTGTTAATTTATTTTTTTTTGATGCACCTCTTATTTTAAATGATTCTGGCACATATAAAGATTTCTTTTGTGTTTCTGAAGATTTCGTTAGTGTTTCTGGAGGATTATGAGTATTAAACTTTTTAATGGCAGCTCTTAAAGATTCAATACTTTTTTTCTCTGCTTTAAAAATAGTGTTGAGCTTATTAATGATTTGGAAATGTTCATCTTTGGATAACTCTTCAATATCCAATCTTTCATAAAATGGATATTCAGTTCCACTGTATTCGCATAGACATGTTGCTGTTTGAACTTGTAAAACAACTCGTGTAGAATAATACAATTCCTTTTCGGCGATACTTGTAGTTTCATATTTTTCTGTAATTTCAGTTAACTGGTCACTGATATCTCTATAAATCTTCTCTAATGTTGCTTGCGAATCTATATTTTGATAATAATACTCTGTCAAACAAGCAACAGCTTGCTCTTGAAGGTCTTCAAAAAATCTGAAGAATTCGTCCTGAGAAACCCAACTTTTAGTACCAATCTCAATTCTATCAAGAGGATGTACATGAGAAATCATAATATCAGAATATGGTGCAGGAACGTTTTCATAGTGACTGAAATATAATTTCATTGGTGCTTTTAGCAAGCTTATAAAATCAAAAACCTTTCGCATATCTTATTTATTTGTTTGTATAGCAAATATAATAAACTTGCTTGTTTAATCTTTTAATTCAAAAAAAATTTAATTAATTATCAGTTAGATATAGATTTGTAGGCATAATTACATTTAATATAACCCTATTCGTCATTGCTTCTACCCCTCAAAGCCTCAGCCCATTTTTCCTTATGAGCCCTGCTAAATGACTTCAAATAACTTTCAGTGGTTTGTGGATTGCTATGTCCCATAGCTTCAGAAATATACTCCAAAGGTGCTCCGCTTTCTTTAAGTATTGATGCAAAAGAATGCCTGGCATGGTAGGTGGTAATTGTTATCGGCAATTCAAGTTCTTCCGATATTCTTTTAAGATATTTGTTCGTGTTTTTTACTAACTGTTGTACTTTCTTTCTTTTTTGTTCTTCACTATCAGATTGTTTGATAAAAGGGAAAACATAATTTTCAGCATCTCCTTTAATTTGACCCCACTTTTCAATTATAGCTTTAGTTTCTGGAATGATTAAGACTTCTATCTTATTTCTATTGCTTCTGTTAGTTTTTTCTCTTACAAACTCTATTGTTTCCATATCTCCCTTTATATCTTCTTCTTTTATTGAGCATATATCTTTGAAGTTCATGCCATTGCTGAAATATGAGAATATCCAAAGGTCTCTTGCCAAATCCATCGGTGACTTTGATACAGCTTCATAGTTTTTAATTTTGTTAATATCTTCAAGATCAAGAGCCTTTTTAATATTTTCCCCGCTTGGTGGTGTATATTCGTTTTTCCCGAAAGGATAATTTTTTGTTAAACCTTTATTATTAGCAATATTGAATATCGTTCGCAGGCTCCTGGTATATATCCCAACAGTTGTAGGTGAGTTTTTCTTATCAGTATATTTTCCTTTAGCCTGGCTCAAGAACCACCTTTCATAATTGTTAAGATATGTTTTATCAACCTTATCAAAGTTCATATTTGGATCATATAACTTAAAACTATTCAAAGCACACTGATAGCTCTGTGCAGTGGATATCCTGTCTTCATCTTTAAGCGACTGTATGTATTCTTCAAAAATATCAAAGAGCTTTTCATTTTTATTTTTTTTATAGTATAATACTTTAAAACGATCAAAGCTAAACTCATCCATTTCTTTGATAATTTCTTCAGCTTCTTGTATAACATTTGATTTTTGTAATTTTATATCCCTCAACCGACCTCGAACAGCGGTATTACTATCTATCTTTTCCCACTCTTCTATTGTAGCTTCAAACCTAACACCGCCTGTTTTTGTATTTGGTATTGAATAGTATTTCTGAATTCTATCTTTTGTTATTCTCAGTTTTATAGGATAAACTGTCTCATCCTGTTCATTTTTTTTAGCTCTGGGATAACGCTTATCGTGGTAAGTATCAACGGTTATGTTCATAATAAGTATTTTAAAAAATTGACATACATTTTGACATACAAATTTAATAATAATTGACAAACATTGAAAACTTTTATTTTCCATAAATATCTTACACCCTAAGCAAAACAGGTTTTTCAGTGATTTTTAGAAAAATATTAAAAAGTATTGAAATGTAAAAAATACTGACTGTTAATCAGAGGGTCCTTGGTTCGAGTCCAAGAGGGGGAGCTTGAAAAAAGCCGCATGTGGATAAGTTCTGTATGTGGCTTTTTTATTCTTGACATACAAATTGACATACATTTTTTGATTTATAGTTTTTCTTAACTGCTTTTGAATATTTTACCATAGGTTTGTAGTTAAGGCTAATTGGGTTTAACTCAGCCATCAATCTGCAAAAGTTAAAGGCTTTTTTATACCCTTTATATTATAATTGTTGGGAAAAAATATCAATGTAATATAACAAGGTGAACCATTTAAATTTAGAGCCACAAACTATTTTCATAATAATATTACAACTAAAAATATGTGTTTTAATTGCAATACTTTCTTATCGTGTCATAAGCTTCAGAATAACCTAGCTCTCCAGCTTTACTCCAATCCATGCAAGCACCATACTACAAATCAATAATATTCAATTTCCCTTTCCAGAATATATG
>SL_8KL_010_SEDDRAFT_10001813_pt1 | contig 18391 bp, 12 predicted proteins | sample SodLakKL_010_SED_4_FD_11160 | JGI IMG/M metagenome (IMG submission 11160)
TACATTCATGCCAAAGATATTGTTGTGATGCAAATGATTACCGAATGTGCAGAATTTCGGATCCATCGCTTCATTTAGATTAGAACCGGTTGAAAAAGCCTCCGTTAAGACATCCTCTTCAAAAAACCTGTTTGTGAAAAATACCCACTCCAGCATAATATCTGATCCCAGAATCTGTCCTGTTCTGGGGTTCACAAAGCTCGGTCCATAACCCCCAAACGGCGGAACGGGTGAAGATGTCCATCTGAGAACATTATACCGGATATCTCCCGACTCCCAGTCGGCATCATCGGGTTGTACCTTCACCTGAATAGCGTTTTTAAAACCGGCCGTCTCAAAGGCCTCGTTCCACGCAAGAGTAGCTTCCTTAATGGTCTCGCGAAACTCATGCGGTGTGGTATTCTCAATCCACCATACAATCGGTTCAACAGGCTCGGAAATTTCTGCCTCGGGGTCTTTCTTTACCAGGTTCCAGCGATGAATCATATCCTTATAAGGAGTTACACTGGTGCTGATCTGATCATTTTGCTGGGTGGTAAAATAACCTACTCGAGGATCATCATATCGCGGCTGAAAATCATTTTCAGGCATTTCAATGAATGTGTGTTGAAACTTGATAGTAACAGATCGGTTATCAGTAACCGCACCACTGGTTGATCCCGACGGGTATGGTGACTCATACACATACTCTACAATGATATCTGTATTTTTCGGGTAACTTCGGATCTGGAAATACTTACTCTTATCTCTGCTTAAGTTGCCTAGACTGAATTGCCCGGGGCGTGAAAAAGGACTTGGGCTGGGCTTGATTTGATGCAGACTTTCAGTTAGAAAAAGAGGATCACTGTCAATCAAAATTATTCCACTCTCCTTATCCTCTACGGCAATTTTAGCGCTAAAAAGCACTGCATCCGTGATATTGGCTGATGATGCCCGGCTCAATGGACTCTCTTCATCAAAATAGTACTGTGTATTAACATGAATAAATTCAACCCTATCGAAGTAGCGCTGAATTTTGACAATTTTATTATCTCTGAAGAGTCCTCTGAAATGCCCTGCTTCAACAACTCCATCTTGCGACAAACCAAAATAGATAAACTCTTTATCCAGCTGATCATGGTTTATGGCCATTTTTGTAGAACCATCTGTTGTATCCTGATAAACAGTAAACAGGCCTTCAAAGGCAACGGATTTCTCAATTGCCTTCTCCAGCTCCGACTTGGCCGGTTCTGCACTTCGGGCAGTAGTATCCACTGCTTTTTGAGATGAGGCACAAGATGAGAGCGTAAATAGTAATAAAAAGGCAAAAAGGTAGCTGTAACTCGGGGTTGATAGGTTCAATTGCATAATAAACTATTAGATATTAGTAGTGGATGGAAGGCAGAAATTCTTAACCAAGATTGTCCAAACTAGCTTTCCCTTTCTTTTTTAGAAACTGAAGATCTGTAATTTTTTTCAATAAAAAAAAGCCCGCGTGTTCGAGATAAGTATAAAGCATTCTATAGCCCCCCTTTTTCCATCGGGATCACTATGTGCGAAGGGGGAAAGCGATCCGTCAGCTGACGGAGAGATACTCCTTAATTAACTCCTATACAGAACTTATGTTAAGAAGATAATTCAGAAAGTGTTATTCGGCGACCCTCAATTTATTCTTTGCAATTTTAAGGTCTCTTTCAGCTAATTCAAGGTCGGCCTTTTTGTCTTTCATACGAGCCTTAGCATCATCATATAGACGCCGGGCCTCTTTCACATCTATGGCAGAAGCCTCTTCAGCCTTCTCTGCAAGCAGTGTCATTGAGTTCTCATTCATCTCAACAAAACCCCCGGTTATTGCAAATTGGATTTCGGTTTCATCATTTATCTTGAGAATCACCGGTCCAATTCCAAGAGTGGAAACGATAGGCGCGTGATTGAATAGCATCAAAAAATCACCGTTGCTTCCCGGAACCTGCACGCCTGTAACTTCCCCGTCAAACAGGGTCCCGTCCGGTGTAAGTATTTGTGCTTTAAATAAATTCGCCACGTTTTGCTCCTGTTTATGCTTCAGCTTCAGCAGTTAATCTCTCACCCTTCTCCATAGCCTGCTCGATGGTTCCCACAAGGTGAAAAGCATTTTCAGGAAGGTGGTCGAGTTCTCCTTCAAGGATCATTTTAAACCCTTTGATGGTGTCTTCAATTTTCACATACTCACCGCTTTGGCCGGTAAACTGCTCGGCCACGAAGAATGGCTGGCTGAGGAACCGCTGAACACGGCGTGCACGCGATACAACCAGTTTGTCTTCATCAGAGAGTTCATCCATACCGAGAATTGCAATGATATCTTGCAGATCTTTGTACTTCTGAAGGATCTCTTTAACATCCTGAGCACAACGGTAATGTTCTTCACCTAAAACTTTAGGATCCAGAATTCTGGATGTTGAATCCAGGGGATCCACAGCCGGGTAGATACCGATTTGAGTTAATGCCCGGCTCAATACTGTGGTAGCATCGAGGTGAGAAAAGGTTGTTGCCGGAGCAGGATCTGTCAAGTCATCGGCAGGCACATAAATTGCCTGAACGGAAGTAATCGATCCATCTTTGGTTGAAGTAATACGCTCCTGCAGGTCACCCATCTCGGTTGCCAGGGTTGGCTGATAACCCACAGCAGAGGGCATGCGTCCCAAAAGTGCAGATACTTCAGAACCCGCCTGGGTAAATCTGAAAATGTTATCAATAAATAGAAGAATATCCCGGGATACCTCATCTCGGAAATACTCAGCTACTGTCAAACCTGAAAGTGCAACGCGCATCCGGGCTCCCGGCGGCTCATTCATCTGGCCAAATACAAGTGTGGCCTGCGACTCTTTCAACACGTCTTTGTCCACTTTGGAGAGATCCCACTCACCCTGCTCCATAGAGTGTTTAAAATCATCGCCGTAGTTGATAACGCCCGATTCGATAAATTCACGAAGAAGGTCATTCCCTTCACGTGTACGCTCGCCAACACCGGCAAATACGGAAAGACCACCGTGCTGCTTGGCGATGTTGTTAATCAGCTCCTGAATCAAAACTGTTTTACCTACACCGGCACCACCAAAGAGGCCAATTTTACCCCCTTTGGCGTATGGACAAAGAAGGTCAATCACCTTTATACCGGTTTCGAGCATATCGGTACTTGTAGCAAGGTCTTGGAATCTCGGTGCTTCACGATGGATCGGATATCTTCTCTCCCCTTTTGGCTGATCGATACCATCAATGGCTTCTCCAACCACATTGAACAATCTACCCCTGATGTCTTCGCCAACCGGCATTGAGATAGGTCCTCCCGTATCAATAACTTCGTCTTTTCTGACAAGCCCGTCCGTAGAGTCCATCGCGATGGTTCGAACCCGATTTTCTCCCAAATGCTGAGCTACTTCCAGATAGAGCCTGGTTTTATCTTCACGCTCTATATACAGCGCACTCATTGCTTTCGGCAGATGCCCCTGGTCAAAGTCAACATCAACAACAGGACCAATTACTTGTGCTACAGTTCCTTTATTCATTCGATTATAATCGTTAATTAAATGTCTTTTAAGCTTAGCCGGGCTCAAATAACCCGTAATTTGTAAAGAAATTTCTGCCGGTTTTACGATAAAACCTATTGCATCAATTTTTAACTCAGAATTACCCCTTTAGGGACAGCGTGAAAAGGTACCCACTTCTCCCTCAAAAATCAAAGCCGGTTTTAACAGAAAACTGCTCATCACCCCTCCTCCTTTTGTTCAACATGTTCATACTTCAAAAGGGTTCTCATACCATATATGAGCATTCTGCAGGATTGGGTGATAAGCCGGTTGAGCATCAGGAGAAATGTGATCTCAACTTTTTTGAAAGCCGGTTCTTTAACGGCCACACTGCACATACTGATAAACTGCTTATCCATGGTCTCATTGAAGTCAAAGAATTTCTCAACAGCCGCCTTTACATCTTGCAAATACTGTTCATCAGTGATCTTCTCCATTTTCTTTCCGATTTTCGCCAACTCACTGATTCGAATGTTAATTGATTCGTGCGCATTCTGATGAACCGTACCATCCTCATTGGCCAGCATAAGAAATTCCCCCGATGACTCATGAATATTCTTGGCTGAATTCATAATATTCCGGCTTGCCCTCAACAACTCTTCAAGCGGTGCGGATATTTTCTCATCCAGTCCGGAAGTCTGTATGCGACTGTAGTATTCAAAAATTTCTCCATTATATTTTTCCAGATCAATGTAACTTACAACGCCCCTCTTGCTTCCCTGCCGAAGTACGCTCTCCATAAAATTTATGGTGAAAATCAGCTGCCATCTTATCTCCTTTCGGAACGCTTCCAGGCCGGCCTCTTCAATTTCAGGATCAGTTTTATGAATATACTTGCTCAGTTTAACATCCGTTTCCGGAATCCACTTTTCAGCTTTACGGGCCAGGGCCGGAATTAGCGGATAGAACCATAGAACACCTGCTACATTAAAGATGGTATGAAACAGGGCCAGTCCAAGAACCAGATTATCTTGAAATGAGAAGAGGTCGAGTACCAGCCATATGAAAAAAGGCAGGAGGATCAAGGTTACAGCAGCAGTACCCACTGTAAAGGTAAGTTGTCCCAGTGCAGCCTGCTTTTTGGTAAAGGTCCCCCCGATTGATCCAAGAAGAACCGTAACGGTGGTACCCACATTTGCGCCCACCACCATAGCTGCCCCGGCCTGGAAATCAATAACATTAGTAAACAGCATTGTCAGTACTATTGCTATCGTCGCAGAACTGCTCTGCATAATTGCCGTCATAATTAGGCCAACCAGGGCAAAAACGAGAATTCCGTAGCCTGCAAATACTGACGGATCGATCAATTCAGAAATCTGGTCCACACTTGACTTCATGTAGTCGAGACCCATAAAAAGGAACCCGAAAGCCACCAGAAACCTGCTTACGTTTACATACTTTGGAGACTTAGCCAAAAGGATGATTCCCAATCCCCCAATCCCAATAAGGGGGAGAGAAAAGGTGTCAATATTGAACTGAAATCCAAATACTGCCACTATCCATGCTGTTGCCGTGGTGCCGATTTTTGCACCCATCATTACAGCAATAGCCTGAACCAGGTTCATGATTCCGGCCCCTATGAAAGCCAATACCATCAGCGAAACCGCCGAGCTGCTCTGAAGAATGGCCGTACTTACCATTCCGCTCAGAATCGCTTTCGGCCGGGTTCCGGTGTAGCGGCGGATTAATGATTTAAATGCTGCACCGCTCAGCACCCTGATGGACTCCTCCATCATATGCATTCCGAACAGGAAAATCCCAAGACCTGCAAGAAATAACCATAATTCAAACTCTGCTAATACAGCCATTTATAGATATTTATCCCCTGATTACAACAATTAACGCATAAGGTTAATGTATGAAGAAAATAAATTCGGGACTGTACATTTAAATATTCACTATCCGTGGCAAGCTTCATTAGCAAAAAGTGAATCAATGCTTTATCTTTAAGACTATTAAATTTTCGGGTGAGTGTATTGAGTACGACAAGCCTGGTAGATGAAATTATAAATCCCAAAACCCAGAGTAAACCATTGGATACGGAACTAACAGCACGTACGGTCAGTATTGATTTGTTGATAAAGTTTGATGAGGAAAATACACTAAATTTCTCTTCTGCAAACGAACTGGAACCCCGCGAACGTGCACAGGTTAGAGAGTATGTTCAAAATATTCTTCGCCGAAGAAGCTATCTCGACTTCATAATTGGAGAGTTTTCAAGTATCACTATTTTGGAGATGAAGCCTTCCCTTAAGAATATTTTACGGCTTGGGCTCTATGAAATGCTCTTTATGGGAGGAACTCCGGATTATGCCGCTATCAACGAGTCGGTTGAAATTGCAAAGCTGAGAATGGGTTCCAAAGCCGGTGATCTGGTAAATGCCATTTTGCGGAATATTCAGCGAGATATGGATAACCTGCCAAAACCCGCTTTTGAAGATCGGACCAAACTGATTGCAACAACTTTTTCCCACCCCGAGTGGATGGTTAAACGCTGGGTGAAGCGTTTTGGAGAGCGTGATGCTTTTCAGCTGATGCAGGCCAACAACCAAAGGCCCACCTACTATGTGAGGGTAAATAATCTGCGCACCAAAACCGAGAATTTCAAACTCCGCATGGAGAAGCTCGACATTCCATTTGAGGAGAGCGACTGGCTGCCCGGATATTTTAAAATTGACTCCGTAGCACCGTTTATCTCAAAAGACCTTTTAAGAAAAGGTGTTTGTCTCGTGCAGGATATTGCGGCCGGTTTTGCACCAACCGTCCTGGAACCACTGCCCGGCGAAACAATTTACGATATTTGTGCGGCTCCCGGCACAAAAAGTATTGTTATGGCGGATATGATGGAGGGTGAAGGCACCATTTTAGCCATTGACATCAATTCTGACAGACTTGAGAAACTGGCGCAAAGTGCAATGGATTACCAGGCAGAGAATATCAGAATACGACGAGCAGATGCTCGTGACCTGGATCTGAAAATGGCCGATGGCGTTCTTCTTGACGCTCCTTGCACAGGAACCGGCGTTCTTAGCAAAAGAGCCGATCTTCGCTGGAAACGGACTGAAGAGGAGCTGGAAAACTCTGTAAAACTCCAGGAAGAACTTCTCGACGAAGCCGCAAATCTTGTTAAAAAAGGTGGTCGCCTTGTTTACAGTACTTGCTCCATTGAGCCCGAAGAGAACTGGGAACAGATACAAAACTTCCTTAGNAAATATGACAACTTTGAACTGGAACCGCTGGATGAATTCCTTCCAGAAGAGGTATTGGTTGAAGGTGGAATGGCTTACCAGACTATGCCGCATGTTCACGGCTGCGACGGACACTTCGGAGTAAGACTAAAACGAGTTAAGTAATTTTTAACCGCAGAGCCGCGAAGAACGCAGAGTTATAAGTATTCTCTGCGCTCCTTGTGCCTTTGCGGTGAAACCTATCGATGCATGAGCAAGATTAAGGACATCCCAAAACAGTATAACCCTTCCACCACCGAAGAGAAATGGTACTCTTACTGGGAAGAGAACGGCTATTTCAACTCTCAACCCGACGAGAGAGAATCCTTCACGGTTGTGATACCTCCCCCCAATGTGACCGGTGTTCTGCACATGGGCCACATGCTCAACAACACCATTCAGGATGTGCTTGTACGAAGGGCTCGTATGCTGGGCAAAAATGCCTGCTGGGTGCCAGGTACCGATCATGCTTCAATTGCAACTGAAGCAAAAGTAGTGCAAAAACTCCGTAAGGAGGGGATTAAAAAGAGTGACCTCTCCAGAGATGAATTTTTAAAACACGCCTGGAACTGGACCGATGAGCACGGTGGCATTATTCTGCAGCAGCTCAAGAAGCTGGGAGCCTCCTGCGACTGGCAGCGCACACGATTCACCCTTGAGGATGAACTTTATGAAACGGTGATCGACTGCTTTATTGAGCTGTACAATCGGGGTATGATCTACCGCGGGCTGCGGATGGTGAACTGGGATCCCGCCGCTCAAACTGCACTGAGTGATGAAGAGGTGATCCACAAAGAGGTTCAATCGAAATTTTACCATGTTCGGTATCCGATTAAAGATTCGGATGAGTATGTAACCATCGCCACCACACGCCCTGAAACCATTTTGGCCGATACAGCCGTTTGTGTAAACCCCGATGATGAACGCTTCAAACACCTGGTTGGAAAAACTGCCATCATTCCGTTGGTAAACCGGGAAGTGCCGGTGATTGCCGATGAGTATGTGGATCCGGAGTTCGGAACCGGTTGCCTCAAGATTACCCCGGCTCACGATCCGAATGACTATGAACTGGGAATCAAGCACGGTCTAGAAGTGATCGATATCCTGAATGCCGATGGCACGATGGCGAAAGAGGCCAAATTCTATATTGGTGAAGACCGCTTCAAAGCGCGCAAGCTGATTGCTAAAGAGCTGGAAGAGCTGAGACTGCTTATGAAAGTTGAGGAGATGTCGAACAAGGTCGGGTATTCCGAGCGTACCGATGTGGTGATTGAGCCCCGCCTCTCCCTGCAGTGGTTCATGAAGATGGACGAAATCAGCAAGCCGGCTCTTGAAAATGTGATGAACGACAATGTTCAGTTCCACCCGGCCAAGTTCAAGAACAGCTATAGAAACTGGATGGAGAACATCCGCGACTGGTGTATTTCCCGGCAGCTTTGGTGGGGGCACCGAATCCCGGCATGGTACTATGGGGATGGAGAAGAGGAATTTGTGATCGCCAGAACCGCAGATGAAGCGCTCGAAAAAGCGAAAGAAAAATCGGATAACAGCAGTCTGGCTGCCAAAGATATACGTCAGGACGAAGATGTGCTCGATACCTGGTTTTCATCCTGGCTCTGGCCTATGTCGGTTTTTGACCCTGAATTTATTAAAAACAAAAAGGCCAACAGGGATCTGGAGTACTACTACCCAACACAAGACCTGGTAACCGCCCCAGAAATTATGTTTTTCTGGGTGGCACGGATGATTATGGCAGGTTACGCCTTTGCGGGTGAAAAACCGTTTAGCAATGTCTACTATCATGGAATTGTTCGGGATGAGAAGCGCCGAAAGATGTCAAAATCACTTGGCAATTCACCCGATCCTTTAAAACTGATTGAACAGTATGGGGCCGATGGTACGCGTGTGGGGATGCTCTTTGCTTCGCCTGCCGGAAATGACCTGCTCTTTGACGAAAACCTATGTGAACAGGGTCGGAATTTCTCCAATAAGATCTGGAATGCGTACCGTTTCCTCACCATGAATATGGCTGAAGGAGAAACCTATACACCATCTACAGAGATCGACCCGGATAATCTTGCCGATAAGTGGATTTCAGGTCGTATTCAAACCACCCTCCGCGAGATGGAAGACGACTTCTCAAGGTACAGGCTTAATGAAGCACTTAAAAAAATCTACTCGCTTGTTTGGGACGATTTCTGCGACTGGTACATCGAAGTTTGCAAGGCAGATGAATACGGTGAAAATATGCCAAAAGAGAACCTGGAGCGGGCGCTCGGGTTTTTTGAGATCCTTATGAAGATGCTCCATCCTTTTATGCCTTTCATCACCGAAGAGATTTGGCAGCAAATAAGGGACCGATCAGAGGATGAAGCGCTCACGATCAGTTCATGGCCTGAAATCAGGGATGAAACATATGATGATTCAGTTGCACTTTTCGGCACGATACAGTCTCAGATTTCAGCCATCCGGAATATTCAGGCCGAGATGAATCTGGCCCCAAGAGCCGAACTCACGATCATTATTAAGCCAAAAGACAAAAAGCTTAATGATCAGGTTAAAGCTGCAAGCTGGATCTACAAGAAACTGCTTCCCGTAAAACAGATTCGGTTCGACATCTCGGCAGAAAAACCGAAAGCTTCGGCAGCTGCCGTTGTAAATGGTTCGGAAATTTATATCCCGCTCGAAGGGCTGATTGACCTGGAGAAAGAGAGAGAACGCATTCAAAAAGAGATTGATCGGGTTGAAGGTTTCAGAAAAAGTGTTGTGGGAAAGCTCTCAAATGAGCAGTTCGTAGCCAACGCTCCGGATGCCGTCGTTGATAAAGAGCGTCAGAAAAAAGCCGATGCCGAATCAAATCTTGAGAAGTTGAAAGCGCAGCTCGAAGAGTTTGAATCGTAGAATTTTGCGCATCAATTCAGACAGGATTTCAACATTCAATTAGCTTCTAACCTCCAATTCGTTCGATCCAACACTATAACACTGTTTCGTGATTTCAGAAAAATTAGCCATCTTAATGGAATCCCCAACAATCAGTTAGGCCATTTCAGTCTCTATTTGGCCGTTACACATAATTAAAAAATAACTTACTGGAGTCTAAGCTATGATGAGTTCATCAACCTTTTGGAGAACGGTAATCTGTGGATTAATTGCCACATTTGTTATGACCATGTTCTCTTTTCTACAGGCAGGAATCGGGCTGCCTGCAATTGATTTGGGCCATATCCTTAAAGAGAGTTTCAATTACGTACATGCAGATGAACCCTACTCGCTTATTTGGGGTAATGCAGCCTACAATGTGGGTGGCGTATTGATGGCATTGATCTGGGTGAGCTTTCTTCAAAACCGAATACCCGGTAACTGGATTATACAGGGTATTGTCTACGGAATCACGATATCTATTGTAGTGGGTTTGATCATTGCTCCCATTGTTTCACTCGCTGCCGGTGATTCATTTGGAATATTCTATATGGATACCTGGGCTCCCGGACTGATTCTTCTCTCAGGGCTCGTGATGCATATCGGCTATGGAATTTCGCTTGCACTATGTCTGAAAGTTGCCGGTGTGAATGGACTCGATATTGCACAGTGAGAGCTCTTTGGATCGGAATAGTTATTCGGTAAAATTAGTAGATCTGAATGAGACCAAGGTGTCTAACATGATTAGACGCGGGTCGGCTATTCATGGTCAGACCCTTGGTAAAACGACGCGCACTAACCAAAACCTCCGTCAGGATTTATGCAAAAGCAAGAGATGAATTCAGAAGGTTTCACAACGGGATTTAGAAAATGAATGAATGAATGAATGACGCATTACTTGAAATGTTATTTTGGATTATGATCTGAATTCATTGCCTTATCGATCACATCCCTTCCCATCGGGATCACCTCGTGAAAGGCCTGCGAGATACCCGGTTCGTTTAAGCATCTGACAAATAAGATTTCTCGCCTTACTATCTTATCTTGGTTCCGAATTCTACTCTCAACTCATCATATATAATGCCGAAAACAGCACTCATCACCGGAGCTTCCAGCGGAATCGGACTTGAACTGGCCCATATTTTTGCCCGTGAAGGGCACAATCTCCTGATAACCGCCCGCAGGGAAGAACGCCTCGCTGAACTTAAAAAAGAGCTTGAAGAGAAACATAGCATCACGGTTCACATTTTTAGCACTGATCTTGCAAAGCGTGAATCCCCTGAAAAATTGTTCGCATTCTGCAAAGAAAACTCTCTTTCCATCGACTTTTTGGTCAATAACGCCGGTGTGGGAGACTATGGGCTATTTCATGAGTCAGATTGGAAACGACAGGAGGCAATAATTGACCTCAACATCAAATCCCTCACCCACTTGACCCACCTGTTCCTCCCTTCAATGGTTCAAAAAGATCAGGCATATATCATGAATGTAGCATCAACAGCGGCTTTTCAACCGGGACCACTGATGAGCAACTATTACGCATCAAAACACTATGTTCTGGCATTTAGTGAGGCTATTGCCAATGAGCTCTACGGAACCGGGGTAACGGTTACCACACTCTGTCCGGGCCCAACTGAATCGGAATTCCAGGAGCATTCGAACATGGAGAAATCAAAACTTTTCGACCGGTTTCCTGTAGCCACATCGAAAGAGGTGGCTGAATACGGGTACAAAGCTATGATGAAAGGCAAGCGTGTAGCCGTTTACGGAGTCCCTAATAAACTAGCTTCCAAATTGTCGCCGCTCTTCCCAAGAAGATTTGTAACCGCCGTGGTGAGAAAAATTCAGGAGAGAAAATAGAATTAACAATTTAATAATTGTTGATTTGTTACTGCATATTGATAGATTAACAATTGATAAATCAACTAAGGGTCGATGATTNTTAATGGGAAATATTCAGAAAGTTACGTTTAACAATAAGATAAGTCGCGAATTTAGCAGCACTGTAAAGGAAAGGGTTCAGGAGTATTTCACTTCAAATGAAATTTCACAACATGCAAACGGGCAGATGGTTCTAAAAACCATTACTCTTTTATCGCTCTATTTTGGAGCTTATGCGGTAATAATATCCGGGAATTTCAGCCTCTCCGTGATGTGGTTTATGACGTTTCTGATGGGTGTGGGAATGGCCGGAATAGGTTTTTCAGTTTCGCATGATGCTCTGCATGGAGCCTACTCATCAAACAAAAAAGTGAATAAGCTCATCGGGCTTACTTTCGACCTGATGGGAGCAAATGGGTATATCTGGAAAATCACCCATAATCTTGTCCACCACACCTACACCAATATTCACGGACATGATGAAGACCTTGAAGTAGCCGAATTCATTCGTCTCTCACCTCACACAGAATACAAGCCTGTCCATCGGTTTCAGCACATCCTCGCATTCTTTGCCTACAGCTTTGCCACGCTATTTTGGGTATTTATTAAAGATTACCGCTATTTTTTCAAGGCCAGCCTTGGGCCTTACGAAAACAAGTCGCACCCCCGAATCGAATGGTTTACCCTTGTTGTAACAAAACTGTTCTACTACACCTACATGCTGGTCATTCCGTTTTTACTGCTCGATATTACCTGGGTACACCTGATCATTGGATTTTTGACCCTGCATCTAACCGCAGGTTTAATTTTAGGGGTTATATTTCAGCTTGCTCACGTTGTGGAGGAGACGGATCATCCGATACCCAACGAAGAGAATATGATTGATGAGCACTGGGCTATTCATGAAATGGTAACCACCAACAATTTCGCCCGAAATAACAAACTTCTATCCTGGTATATCGGGGGGCTAAATTTTCAGATAGAGCATCATCTTTTCCCGAAAGTTTGCAGCGTTCATTACCCGGCTATCAGCCCTATTGTTGATCAAACTGCCAAAGAGTTTGGAATTCCTTATAACCATCACGACACATTTTCGCAGGCCGTTGCCTCACACTACAGGACCCTGAAGAAATTTGGAGATCCGGCGTTCACATATGCACCTACAACAATTTAATTAACTAACAGCGGTCAGATTTGTAAATTGTAACTTTGAACCTGACAAAATCAAAAGAGATATATTATGGACCTTACATTTTTCTCCTTCCTCACAGTAGCGATACTGCTTACTGCTTTTGCCTGCTCCAATAATAATGCAGATCTGAGCTCTAAATCAATTGAAGACGTTGCGCTTTTGATTAATGAAGAAGTTGGAACAGCAAATGCTGATTCAGCCGATCGCTGTGATTTCATACCCATTGGGGTTAAACCTGCAGGCGGCCCCTGGGGCTACCTGGTTTTCTCATCGGAAAAATCGAGCCGCGAGAGACTTGAAGAGCTGATTGACCGATACAACGAATTAGATGCAGAGAGAAATATTGAAGATGAGAGAATGTCGACGGCAGATTTTGCGACTGAACCGGCTCTAACCCTTAGAAACGGAGCATGCCACGGTGAAGGGCAATACGCCTGGAATCCCGGTGATATTCTGGATTTTAACAATATTGAAAGGGACTAAAGCTGACTTACGTAAGTTCGAGATATAAGTTAATTACAGAGTGTCCCCCCTTCTCTCCAGGAAAAGGGGGGACACTCCACATTTAACTCAAATTTCGAAATAACCTTAATCAACCTCTCTAATTCGGACTGGTAAATCGATTAACGTCATCACTTCTGAGTTTGCGGTGTTTTGTAGAACGACCGCTCACCCTTTCACGCCACATTCTGAAGCTGGATGACTTCATTTCTCTTCTCATTAATTCTATCACCTGCTTCTCGCTTAACCCAAATTGATGTTCAATAGCTTCAAACGGGGTTCGATCTTCCCATGCCATTTCGATAATACGGCTTGTGTTCTCTTTGCTTAATTCATCCATAATCTTTCTGTTCATTTAAAACACCAGTAACTAAAAAGGATTCGGGTTCATTCATGATTGCTCAGCTGCCACAGGCTGCTCCACTCCGTTTCTTGGGATATACCCCAGCCTGTTGCATTCGTTCAGTATCATCTCCGTCATATCGCTTTTAAACAAAAATTCGTATCGGATGTCCACCACATACGCTTTTACCCTCAACTTTACCACGTACTGCCTATTTTGCATCTCATTTAGCACAATTACTTCAACCGGCTTATTCAGATAGGTAAATGAAGAGGCATAAACAGCTCTAAAGGCGATCTGTTTTACCAGTTGAATATCAACCGTTGCAGGGAGAAAAATTTCGGCTACAACCTGGCAGTCAAGGGCACTCGAATTGGCATTCGACACGGCGCGATTCATCAGTTCTCCGTTGGGAAGCGATACAATGGAGTCGTCAGGAGTTACCACACGGCTCGAACGCAAACCGATACTGAGCACTTCACCGTAATGATCACCTACCTGTATCTTGTCTCCAACCTGAAACGGCCGGTCGAGGATAATCATCACTCCCCCAAAGATGTTTCGAAGAATATCCTGAGATGCAAAGCCCACGGCGATACCAATTGAGGCCGCAATGGTAATCACCGTTTCAAAGGGTGGTACAATAATACCGGCAATCACAACATAGATCGCAAACGACCAGATTAAAATCCGGCTAACCGGGGCCAGCCGCTTAATGAAAAGCCTGTAATTGGTTGTCTTTTCAGAAATACTATCGATGATAATTGTCAGATATTTGTTCACAAAATAGGTTAAGAAGAGCAGTATGAGTGAGTAGAACACCTTATTGAATGAGATCAACTCCCTGATTTGGGCTACATCACTTCTAACTTCTTCAGCTGCTTCATTAATCTCCGATTCTGTGTCTTCTTGATCACTTTCTGCCTCGACAGAAGCCGGCTCTTCTTCAGACTCCTGCACCTGTTCTGAATCATCGATTTCCTCAACAGTTACTGTTGTATCCGGGGCGGCCTGAGCCGCGGTGTAGCTGTACCCGTGAACAGCCGAAATAAGAAATAGAAATAGAAATAGAAATAGTGTAAGTAAAATTCGAATTTTCATCATTTCAACCTTTTAATGTATAATATTTCTTCTTTTTAATAACCGAATCAGCTGCCGATAAACCAGCTGATTCATCTGGTAACCGTTCGCATTCTTAAAAATGATGCCTTTGCTCTTAAGGCGGGTCAGCATCAGCCGGCTCTCCATCACATCCTGGTGAAGTGCCATTGCCATCTCTTCAGCAGTAAGCCGGTCGTGAATCACAAAAGCAGAAAGTGTAAATAGCACATTACGGGCGGGTATCTCGAGCCGGTCAACGTCAGCTACCTCCAAGGGAGCTATTTTGAATGAAAAATCGTCATAATCCTTGATCGATTGCAGCCAGAAGATGATGGCTATAGAGAGGTTCCCTTCTGCCACATTCGACAGTCGGGTAAAATAATAATCCCTCAGGTACTCCTGGGTTTTCTCTTCATCACCAAGCAACTTGCGAAATGAGCGGCTGTTTTTAATCGCAGGGCTGGGCTCAAATACCAGGTTGTATCCGGTGGATTTATGCCGGTTCAGAATGGCTTTTTGTAGCTGCTCCCTGGTTAGTGTATCCACGGCATTGATGTGTGAAAAATACTGGTCGGCACCGCTCATTTTTTCAAAAAACTTCCAGGAATATCGCGATGTGCTCACTACCCAGAATAGCTTCTCTTTAGTGGCCGACATAATACTCCAAAACGCATTCAATGCTTCAAAACCATGAATATTTCTCACATATGCATTGTGCAGATTTTCAAAAATGAGGATCGATTTTGATTTCCTCTTGTTAATCTTTTCAATTAACTCTTCTTGCGTATCAACAGCTTTAAAATTAAATACACGACAAAACTCGTCAAGCAACTCCTTCTCTTTATAGATCGTCTTTTCTAATGATAGCTGAAGGATGTCGTGATTTAAAAACACTTTGCCCGTCAAAAGCCTGATAGCGGTAGATTTTCCGCTTCCTTTTTCACCCAGAAGAAGTACGTTTGCTTCCAGTGTGTTCCCCCACTCTTTATATGCTTTTTCGGCCATAGTGAACAGGCTGTCGGGTGGCACATAAAATCTCCAGTCGATCTCAAACTCCTGATCAAAAAGACGCTTATAGATAAAGGGCAGGTCACTATCGGTGGCAGCTCGTGAAAGGGCTTCAGCCAGGTTTCTTTTCTCGGAAGTACTGATCAAACTGCCATCGCCAAGGCCCAGAAACCGGACCAGAACCAGGTTGATCTTTTTGAATTTTTTCAAAGAAAATCTCCAGAATATTTCCGCCTTATCCAGCCCTCTTGCCGACAATCTGGTAAACTTCTGTTGCCAATCCATCGCTCTCTCTTTTACCTGAAGAGCCTTATCCTGAAGTTCAAACTTGTCATATTCCCTGCTAAGCATGGTATTGGACAGGGTGTGAAGTGCTTCGGGTAATTTCTCCTGAACAAGACTTTCATATTCGTTCTGTTTATCACGAACATTTTTAATGGACTGTTCAAACAGGCCGAGAGCCCTTTCCAGACCGCTAACTGCAATTTCAAGCGGACTTTCATCTTCATCCACTACCCCTTTCGACTCCAATGCGGCCATCAGGTTCACATCCACAATTTGAATCGTCTCCCCTACTTCTGCAGCCATTTGGTTGATAAACTGTATCAGTTCCTTCTTTTCGGGAGAGAGATTCCTGAGTGCTTTTTCTTGTATATAACGGGAAGCAAGCGACTGCCACTTCAGTTCATCCAGCTTTACCTCCGGCTTGGGAAGGATAATCTTACGATCTTCGGCCAGCTCGATCTTCTCTGAAAAGTTTACCAGCTGAAGTTGCAGATCATTGATCTGGTCCCGGATTCGATCCATGATTTTCTGCTGCAATTCAGGCTGCTGCATCGGCCTCAGAATTGCATCGCTAACCTCTTTTTCAAGTTTATTTCGTAACCCTTCAACCAATTTATTTGAAAGGTTTTTACTTCTGCTCTCATTTAGAGTTTGAATAATCTCTTTCGTCGATGAAACTCCGCTCTCCATCGGCAGGTAGCCAAAATCTCTGAAATAGATGTGTGTGTCTTTTAAAATTTCTTCCTGAGCCTTAGAAGCAAGATAGCCGTACAGCGCTATCTCATTTTGGATACGCAGATCGGCCAGCTGGCTCTTTAGGTATGTTCTCCAGGCATCATCAATAGACAAAAACCGACTTTTCTGTCTGTCGGCATACTCTCTCACAGTTGACACTGTAATTTTCTGAGCCCTGCCCTCGACCGTTCCGGCTCTCTCAGCCTGCCATTTTACTTTCTCAAAAATATCTGACAGTTGGTTCCCAAGTTCACGATTATTGAGCATCTCTTCGCTCTCAATCCGTTTAATAGCCATTTCAAGATGATCATCAAAATCTTCTATGACCTCAACTTTGAATGATGTAATCGCAACTTTCTCTCTGTTTTCATCATCAGGATTCTCTCTCTTTTTCTCAAGAAAGAGGTCCAGTATTTCAGCCGTATCTCTGTAAGATTCAGCAATCCAGGTTTCCAGCCACGATGGGTTCATCAGTAGATTTTCCAGAAGCAGATCTCTGAGAGGAATTTTTTGGACCCATTTTTCACTCTCACCATTTCCGGAATTCCACTTCCCGGATACACCTATAGCAGCTCTTTTTACAGCTTTATTAAAGGTCGTAATATAGGTGTCTTCCTTTTCAGATCGAAAACGCTGCTCCGATTGCACCTCCACGATCTCATCCGGAACGGTTTCCAGCTGCTTGAGCAGCATATCCACAACAACATCGTATCTGGACCTATCTCCGGTTGAACTCACGATATCTCTTAAGCCCGACAGGTTACGATTAAGAATATCAATTGATAATTTATAGCGTTCCGAGTCGTCTTTTTTGATGGTTAAAAGATTCTTGTATGTCTCTTTCAACCAGTTGTGAAGGGGTTTCTGGAACTGTAAGTCTGTTTCCTTGATGAGAGCAGGTAAGAGTTCATCAAAAAAAGTATTCAGATACGCATTAAGTGATGAGTATCTCTTTGAATCTTTTCCAATCATAAATTTGCCTTATAGTCAGTTAATGACACATGGTACAAAAGATTACTTAATAATATTGACACCATTGCCTCTGAATTGAAAAGAAAATATCAACATGAAATTTATCTCAATAAATACTACAATAGATATTAAACCATTATTTACGATAGTATTTACCAAATCTGAAAAAAATCTGTAACTTCAGTGAAATCATCCAGGCACCCGTTATGGTCAAAATTCTATCAAAAATGAAAAGAGTATTCATTTTTGTCTTTTTTATACTTGCAGGAGTGAGTATATCCTTCGTCGCGGAAAAGGCTTCGGCACAGACTGCACTTGAGCGCATCTCGGCTAACGAGCGCAGCGATGGCAAGGGATATGTTGTGCGATACCATCTGTCACAAATGGTTGACTCATCAAAAATTGTGCAGTCTGCCCCCGATCTCATACAGATGAAACTCTATTCAGACTACCTGGACACGCTGAATTTACGCATGCCTCCCCAAACGGATACGTTTCCAAGGATTTACATACATAAAACGGATTACGGTTTTGGTGTAGACTTCCATCTGGGAGAAGATGTTTTTTTTAAATCAACCACTTATCCGGATCAGAACGGCCGCCATCTTCTGCTTGCGCTAGAATGGGCCACACCTTCCGAAATAGAGCAGATTACCAGAGGAGTCGAACCCATTGTCTGGAA
>SL_8KL_010_SEDDRAFT_10001815_pt1 | contig 18385 bp, 5 predicted proteins | sample SodLakKL_010_SED_4_FD_11160 | JGI IMG/M metagenome (IMG submission 11160)
TGAGTCTGAAGATAGGGGAGGTCTGATTCTTCAAATTTTATACCATACTCTGTTCTCTCTAGTTCGTCACCAGCTACATATCTTCTAGTGACTGTTTCAGCACTATCTTTAGCTGAAATACTGCTGAAATCGGTTTGTTTGGGCAACAGAACGAAACCGTGGTCAGCTACCACAAAAGCTCTCTCCAATCCTCCTTTTTTCACCTTTTCACTTATCAACTCTGCTAACTGAGATACTCTGTTTTCCAATTTTCTTTCGATCTGAGATAGTTCGTTCTCTCCAATTTTGTCGAGCTCCTGATCAAAATAGGCTATCCTTGTGTCGGTCCAATTTCTTTTTTCGTGTTTGACCTCCCATCCTTCTTTCTCTAAAATATCTTCTCTTCTTTTTGTCAATATCTTCCTATTGTTCCTCATTGGCATAAGTTCTCCTTTCTGCATCCTCACCTCAAAGCCGTCAGGTCTTCCAGGAGTAACAGCAGCCATACCAAATTCAGTATCGGATGGGAGCATCCCTATCCTTGTCTCTTCACTTACTTCTAATCCTTCCTCTCTTAACTTTTCAGCTAATTCCTTAGATAATTCATATCTAAGTGCGTCAAGGTAAAAAACAGCTGTTGATTCTCCAGAAGCCATTTTTTCTTTATTATCGTCCCAAAAGTGGAAAGCATGTTTATTGTCTTTGAAAAATGAGGGCTTTGTGAGAAGGTCTCGAGTGTGTTCCGCCAGTCTCTGAATGTGTTTTACATATCGATTTTCAACCAGTTCTTCTCTGATGTTTTTAAGATCTTCAGAGCTTTTATGGTCAATTTTAAGTTTATTCTCAGGTTCTCCCGAAATTATTATCTTTCTCACATATTGATCGATCTTCCAAAACCCGGATTTTTTATTACAGTATTCCTCAATAAGGTCCTCTTCTTTATCTAAGTCCTGTCGTCTTTCATATTGTTGTGCTAATGAGGTAAGCTGCTTGACTTGGAACCAAACTTTAGTGATAGCAGCGCTTTCACCATACGATTCTTTGACAGTTCTGTATCTAATGTCTACATTTTCATTTAGCTCTTCAAAATCTTCTTCATCTAGTCTTTTCTTCCAATCTTCCCACAATCTAGATTCCAAAATACCATCGACAGGACATGGTCCAATATTCCATATATCTTCATCATCTAAGCCTTCTATAACTTCCTTTAGATATGGTTTTAAAAATATGTCTTCTAACCCTGAGTTTGTATTATCTATTAAAACTTCTTTCAGGACAGGAGATCCCGGTAAAGTTGTGCATACTTGCTTTAATGATTGAGGTAGTTCAGAAACATCGAGTCCTTCTGAGACCATCCACTCAGCAACTGCCCATTTTCTTGCCTTTTCCACTATATCTTTAGGTTCATCTTCATCGGAGATTAATTCTAAGCCCCTTTCTCTTAGTTTTTCTTTTATCTTTTGGATCGTATCACTGTCTTCTTTAAACTGTTCCCATCCATTTTTCAATATATGCTCCAAAGGCCTCCCTTTGCCTTGAGTGATGATCTCGGATTGAAGACCCTGAAAAGTAGGTAGATAACCTTTTTTAGTCAATTTTTTAAGTAATATATCAGCTATATCCTGATACTCTTCACCTTCTACATCACCATCATAGATGTCCCATGCTTTTATTCCCTCATATATATCTGCAGCGAGTTGATGAGCTGAAAGCCGTAATTCTCCACCAGTCTCTTTCACATCTTTAAACCATTGACGCCCCTTTTTAGGTTCAGATATATACCACACTTGTGATTCATTTCTTTTATCCAAGGTCTTTTCACGGAGTGACAAAGGTCGGCCTTCATCAGCGGGGAGGAAGGTCAATCCCAATTCATTACAAGCTTCTTTGATGACAGGTTTTAGATTACCTCCTGCATCCCACCACACAATCTGAGGATCTTTGTCTTTACTTTTGTTTATGACAATCTTCAGCTTTTTCTGGGCCACTTCCTGCAAAGTCTCTTTAGCTTGACCTCCTCTCATAGTATCACCTTATCCTCTACAATTTTTGGAACTATATTCTTGTTAGCAAAAGGTTCTATGTTTATTGCCACACCATGTTTTTTCACAGGGCTATATCCGCCGGTCATCACTTCGCTTAATGCACGATCCTTCCAATCACTAGGTATCTCTTTTTCTAATTCTTTGCATTCCTCTATGATATCTTCTCCAAGTTCAACATCTTGGTCAGTTTCCGCTGCTAACTCAGCAAAAAGTCGCAGATGTTCGGCCATCTCCTCTCTAGGTTCTCCATCTTCTAGGTATTTCTTACCCTTACTAAAGTAATAATTCATGAAGAAAATTCCATGACTACCGTAATGAGTTGTACCGGTTAGTTTGTCAGCAAAATATGGGAATAGATCATAAAGATGTGCTTCAACAGGTGTTGTTTCATCTTTTGAATAGGCTCTACATGCTTTTTCTAAATCTTTTAATGCATCGACCCATTCCTCTCTATTATCATCAACTCTATCAAAGAAAGTGGGGCTGAAAGTATCTTCAAGCCAATCGTCATCAGCAGTTTCTCTTAGTTCATCCAATGTGTTCAGTCTTTCTTCCAATCTTTCACGGAATTCTCTGACTTTAGGAACAAGTTCTTCTGCTTTTTTCTGATTCTCCTCTGACCAATCCCGCTCATGGACCTGACTCAACTCTTTCATCTTTTGTTCGAGTTCTTCTATCTGTCGCAATGCGCTCTGGCATCGATTATATTCATCGGTTGCTTCGGCCTGCTCTGATGCATCTAAACTAGGATCTGAACGACGACGATCGGCAGTACTTCTTTTTTCTCTTAAAGCTGATTTCTTGGGTTCTAGGTATCGAGATTTAAGTTTATCGAATATGTCTTCGTCTAGCTGATGATAATCTATCAGGCAGGAAAATCCAGTACCTTCTGGGTCTGACACTAATCTTTCGGTGGTTAACTTCCAGAGAATAGGTGTGTTTTCGAATTCTTTTAAGTTGAATTTAAATAGTTCATTTTCAAGAAAATGCTTTATGTTGGGATAAGCTTCTTCACCCGATTGCCTATCGCCAAGGATTTGATCTGCTTCAGCTAAGCGATCTTTAGCATATTCTCCCCAGGTTTCCTTAAATCTATCTTTAATATAACCCATCAAGCCAGAATCTTCATCTTCGGACTCTATAGATATTTGTATTATGGATGACTTCTTAGAGTTTGAGAAACCTTCCATCAACATATGCAAGAGAAGGTCTTTAATCATCTTCTGATCTGTAGGACTTTTTATTTCAATTTCTGGTTCTTTTGGATTTTCTCCCATCCTTAGATCAATTTCGGTAGTAATTTCTTCCCTTCTTTCATTTTCTATGCAGAATTCTTCATATATTGTATGATTAATTTTTTTATTCAGACCTAGGAGAGATTTATTAAGGTCATTGTAGAAATTTCTTGCTTTTTTTGTAATTTGATATAAAGAACAGTCTTTATTCATTTTTTCAGGCGATTTTATTTTCACTCTCTCTTTGAAATTTCTATGAATATGGTTTGAATAATATTCAAAAACATTTCCTTCTTCTAAAATATGCATTATAACAGGACTTTGATAATGAGGAGAGTCCATATCATATCTCCTTAAACTAAGCAGAGTTCCTGCAATTTCTTTGGCTTGGGATTCTAGTTCTTCAGACTCAGAAAAATCTTTTTTCCAAGGAATTTTCGATACTTCAGAAATTTCCCACATTCGTTCAGGAGTTTGGCTTAACATCAAATAGGTTGCAAGATTACTATTCGAGTAAGCAAGTATATTCCATATATTAGATGTATTTTTAGGTGCTATGATAGGACCTTTATCAGCGAAAATTGAGCCACTGTTCAAGAATCCAAACCTCCTTCCACTTTTAGTTTTCACTCTATTATAGACTATTGATTCTTCAAAGTAGTAGTCTTCGTTAGGTGTTCCGTTTCCGCCTTCGAATCTTCTAATTTCTTTTCCATTTTCCCTCCAGTTTAATGAAAGTTTTATCTTTGGTAGAATCCAAGAATCTTCTCCTCCCTTTGCGAAAGGTACATGATTTTCACTACTAACTTCCCAGAACTTACGTACAAAACGATCATCATCTCCTGTAGCAATGCCTTGGCGAACATGTCCAAGACTTTCTTTATCTCCAGATCTTGAATCAAATACTATTTCCGCATCATATATAGAACGAAGATCATCATGAACCCAGTAAGTAATTGGGAATCCAGGTATTTTTTTAAAATCTGATAATCTTCGAGAATAATTTCTTGTAATTTCGTTAGTATCTGTATAAGTTGATTGCAAAAATTTTTTTTCTTTTTCATATTTTTCAATATCATGTAATCGGATAAATTCCCCGGTAGAGTTCTCTTTAGAATTAGAATCATTTGCTCTTAAGACAGTGCCTACAGTATAAACACTTGCATTATCTAATACATTATCTCCATATTCTGCAAGAAACTCGAATGAACCTCTCTCAGTTATTAAATCTTTTCTAAATTTCTGAAAGCTTTTTTTAAACATGAAAGATCTTGGAACGAGCATTCCAATTCTGCATTTTTCCTTTGAAAGGGCTTCACAAACTTCGAAGAAGTTTATATAATATTCAGGATAATACTCATATTTGGCCTTAACATAACTCTTTATCTGTCTAGGCATACGATTCCTTGACCCGTATGGAGGATTCATCAATGTTACATCGTAGTCCTGTGAGAGTATCCTGACTAATCTTAAGAAGCTTTGAAGGTCATGGGCTAAAAATTTACTATTAGATTGTTTCTCTTCTATCTTATCATGTAAAGCATCAAGGAAAGTTCTAAGAGATTTGTATTCGTCGCCTTTGAATTGTGAAAGGTTCGATTGAGTATTTTCTTCTAAAAATTCTTCTGATAGAGTTCCTTTAACATCTAATAAACTACCTAATCCTGGTATTGTTTGAAATTCTTCAAGTATCTTCTCTAAAACGTTTTTTAGTTCAGGTTGATCTCCAGCAACTTCCTCAAAAACCTCTTCTGCCTTTTCAACATTTGCAATGTGACTGTCAGTACAAACTATACCCAATTGTGGAATAGTAAAATCATTATTACCTTCCTCTTCTGCTCGAGAACGCCCTTTTAGATATAAATTAAAAGCTGCTAATTGACATGCTCTTAAATCTAAGTCGACGCCGAACAAATTGTTCTCCAATATCTTCCTAGGAACTTCACCTCTATTAACATCAGTTTCTTCCCACCAAATCCTCTCTAAAATATCAAATGCATAAAGCAAGAAGTGCCCACTTCCACAAGCAGGGTCTAAAACCCTTATCTCTGATGGATGGTCGAAATCTGTAGCCTCTCCTTCCTCTTCAGTTGGTACTAGATAAGTACATAATTCAGTAATACTAGGGGAATCATCAGGATGAGTTGAACGATTCTTACGTCCTTCTACATCAAATAAATCTTCTTGCTTTTTTATTGTGTCTTGGAGACTTCCTTTTTTCTCTAAAAATAATTTCCCAAGGCTGTTATCTGTAAGCATACGAACTACCCAGTGAGGAGTATAAAATTGATTTGCAACTGTAGTATCTTTTGGATCTAATCCTTTAGTCCGAGCTTTTTCTCGAACCTCCTCCAAATCAGGAGCATTATAATACTCATAAATCCATCCGAGTACGTCATCCGTAAGCCAAAGATCATTGTCAATCTCATCTAACAACTCGCATAAATCTCTGAACAGATCCATTTCCGGATCTAGAACACTGTAAGGATCCGATAGATTAAACAATATCTCTATTTCTTCAGCCAACCTATCACATTCTCTTTTGTAGGCTTCTATAGTAGCCTCATTATCATCCATGAACTCATCTTCAACCAATGGATCAGCTGCTGGGGTCCTGCTCTCACGGAACTGTGTCACCTCTCTATCGATGAAATCACGGAGTTCCATACATCTGAAAGCTGCTAACCTGTTAACAAGAGTATAGCCCAATCCCTTTATGTACTGATTTAGAGCTTCATCCCATGACTTATCTTCCGTCAGCTCCCTCTCTATCGCCGTTACCAGCTCTTTTTTCTTATCACTAACTTCCCCTTCTGGTTTTGAATCTAAACCGTACTGTTCCTCTAATACATGCCTGTAATAACTCTCGACACGTCCTCTCATTTCATAAACGACTTTCTCAATCTCTTCACGTTCAGATTTATCTAATTGGGCTTTATTATGTAGATTTGATTCCTTAGGAGAATTATTGGTCATAATATCACCTTATCTTCAACTATCTTAGGAACAATATTCTTCTTAGCCAAAGGCTCTATATTTATAGCGACTCCATGTTTTTTAACAGGACTATATCCTCCTGTCATCACTTCACTAATCGCTCGATCCTTCCAATCACTCGGTATCTCTTTTTCTAATTCCTTGCATTCCTCTATGATCTTTTCTCCAAGTTCAACATCTTGGTCCGTTTCCGCTGCTAACTCTGCGAAAAGTCGAAGATGTTCAGCCATACCTTCTCTAGGTTCTCCACCCTCTAAGTATTCCTTCCCTTTACTGAAGTAATAATTCATGAAGAAAATACCGTTGCTACCGTAGTGAGTTGTACCAGTTAGTTTATCAGCAAAGTATGGGAATAAATCATAAAGATGAGCTTCAACAGGTGTTGTTTCATCCTTTGAATAGGCTCTACATGCTTTTTCTAAATCCTTTAATGCATCGACCCATTCCTCTCTATTATCATTGACTTTGTCAAAGAAAGTAGGACTAAAAGTGTCTTCAAGCCAATCGTCATCAGCAGTTTCTCTGAGTTCATCCAATGTGCTTAGTCTTTCTTCCAACCTTCCAAGGAACTCTTTAACCTTCGGAACCAGTTTCTCAGCCTTTTTCTGGTTCTCTTGTGACCATTCACGCTCATGTACCTGACTCAACTCTTTCATCTTTTGTTCAAGTTCTTCTATCTGGCGCAATGCACTCTCACATCGGTTATATTCATCGGTCGCCTCGGCCTGCTCTGACGCATCTAGACTTGGATCTGAACGACGACGATCGGCAGTGCTCCTTTTTTCTCTTAAAGCTGATTTTCTCGGTTCTAAATATCTAGATTTAAGAGTATCGAATATGTCTTCATCTAGTCGATGATAATTTATCAGACAAGCAAATCCTGTACCCTCTGGGTCTGATACTAGTCTATCGGTTGTCAATTTCCATATGATCGGAGTATTCTCAAATTCCTTCAGATGGAATTTGAATAATTCATTCTCAAGAAAATGTCGAATGTTTGGATAGGCTTCGTCTCCCGATTGTCTATCCCCAAGGATTTGATCGGCCTCTGCCAGTCGATCTTCTGCATATTCTCCCCAATAATGCCCAAACTTCTCCTCAATATAATCCATTAGCTTTAGCTTTTCATCATCAAATTCTCTAGAAACTTGTATTAAATATTGATCCTCAAATACTTTCAATACAATGTAATGAAGAAGTTCTTTGATATATACTTTCTTACTATCAGGAACACCTTTATTCTCACGATAATTCTGTTTAATAGGATCATAGCTCTGTCTAAGAGAGATCTCTTTGTCAATGATTTCTTTTTGGCCCTCATTTATTTGGAAAAAATTATAAACAATTTCATCTATTTTCTGGTTGGTCTTTAAAATATCTTCATGTATGTTTTTCAGTTGATTCTCTGCCTTAATAGTAAGTTCATTTAATGCCAAACTCTTATCAGATTTCTCTATATCATAGGTATCTAATTTTTCATAAAGTTCTCTATGAAAATGATTTTCGTAGTATTTGAGAGAGTCTTCCTCACTAATCAGATCTAAAATAATTGATGAATTAAAATAAGGAGAGTTTACATCGTATCTTCTTTCTGACAAAATAATTCCGGCGAGTTTTTTTGATAGGCTTTCCAATTCAGAATTATTTTCCAATTCTTCATACCAAGGTAATTTTGAGACCATACCTATTTGCCACATCCTCTCTGAGGTCTGAGCTATCATCAAATAATTGACAAATTTGCTGTTTAGGTAACCTATTAGATTCCATATTGATCTCTCAGGAATTATAACAGTCCCTTTCATATCAAAAATTGAATTTTTGTTGAGATAACCGAATCTCTTACCCCCTCTCTTCGCTACAGTATAGGAAATAGCTTCATTAAAATAGAACTCTTCATTTTGAGGAGATGATCCACTAATTCTTTTGATATTACTTCCTTTATTATCCCACTCTACTTTCTGATTAACCTTGGGCAACATCCATGCTTCACTACCTCCTTTCGAATATGGGACATGACTTTCCGAGAATGGTGCCTCCCAAAAAAACCTGAGGAATCTGTCATTATTTCCTGTAGCCATGCCTAATTTCACATCAGCTATGTCTCTCTTGCCAATTCCTGCATTATCAGAGTCTATTATAATTTTAGCATCATAGGTTTCTCTTAATTTTTTAGGAACCCAATAAGAGAGCGGAGATCCAGGAATAAGTTTAAACTCTTTCAAACTCTTGTTGTATCTCCTCTGAACTTTATTGTCCTTCTTTTCATTTAAAGATTTAATAAACTTCTTCTCTTTACTCTCTTTTTCAATATCATTCAATCTGAAAAAAACTCCTTTTCTCGATTCTTCATTGTTTAGATTGACTACTGTGCTAACAGTTCCAACCATTGCATTATCTAAAATGTCATATCCAAATTCTGATAGGAATTCAAATTGCCCTGAGCCATCTATGAAATCATTTCTGAAAGATTTAAAAGATTTGTTAAACATGAAAGACCACGGAACCAACATTCCTATCCTACCATTTTTCTTTACTATTTTCTTTGACCCCTCAAAAAAGCTGATATAATATTCAGTATAATAATTGTAATTTCTATCAATATATTCTTTGATTTTATCAGGCATTCTAGATCCGCTTCCATACGGAGGGTTCATTAATGCAACATCGTAGTCTTGTGATAAAGTCTTGACTACTCTAAGAAAGCTTTTGAGGTCTTGAGCTAAGAATTTACCGTTCGAGCTTTTTTCTTCTATCTTGTCATGTAATGCATCCAAGAAAGTTCTCAGAGATTTATATCCATCATCTTCAAATTTAGAGAGATCTGATTGAGAGTTTTCTGGTAAAAACTCTTCAGATAGTGTTCCCTTAATATCCAATAAACTTCCTAACCCTGGTGTTTGTTGGAATTCTTCAAGAATATCTTCTAGAACGTTCTTAAGTTTAGGTTGGTCTTCAGCTACTTCTTCGAAGACCATTTCTGCCTTCTTAACATTAGCAATATGACTGTCAGCACAGACTATGCCTATTTGTGGAATGGTAAAGTCATTATTACCTTCCTCTTCTGCACGAGTTCGTCCTTTTAGATATAAATTAAAAGCTGCTAGCTGACATGCCCGTAAATCGAGGTCAACACCAAACAAATTGTTCTCTAATATTTTCTTTGGAATCTCTCCTCTATCAACATCTGTTTCTTCCCACCAAATCCTTTCAAGAACATCGAAAGCATAGAGCAAAAAGTGCCCACTCCCACAGGCTGGATCTAACACACGAATCTCAGACGGATGATCGAAATATGTTGGTTCACCTTCCTCTTCTGTTGGTACCAAGTATGTACAGAGTTCTGTGATTGAGGGAGAGTCGTCAGGTTGAGTTGAACGATTCTTCCTTCCTTCTATATCAAATATATCTTCTTGCTTTTTAATTGTGTCTTGGAGACTTCCTTTTTTTTCTAAAAACAATTTACCAAGGCTATTGTCAGTCAGCATACGAACTACCCAATGAGGGGTATAGAACTGATTCGCTACTGTAGTATCTTCTGGATCTAAACCTTCGGTTCGAGCCTTCTCTCTCACATCTTTTAGATCAGGAGCATTGTAATACTCATATACCCAACCCAACACATCATCTGCCAACCAAAGTTCACCATCAATCTTATCAAGTAACTCACAAAGATCTTTAAAAATATCAAATTCTGGATCTAGAACACTGTATGGATCTGAAAGGTCAAACAATATTTCTATTTCTTCAGCCAACCTATCACATTCTCTTTTATAGGCTTCAATCGTAGCCTCATTATCATCCATGAATTCTTCTTCAACCAATGGATCAGCTGCTGGAGTCCTACTCTCTCTAAACTGCGTGACCTCTCTATCGATAAAATCACGTACCTCCATACATCTCAGAGCGGCTAATCTATTGACTAGAGTATATCCAACTCCCTTAATATACAGATTCAATGCCTTCTCCCATGATTTGTCTTCAGTCAGTTCTCTTTCAATCGCAGTTAAAAGTTCTTTCCTTTTTTCATCACTAACTTCATCTTCCGGTTTAGAATCTAAATCGAATTCTTCTTCCACAATGTGCCTGTAATAACTCTCAACACGTTCTCTCATTTCGTAAACAACTTTCTCAATCTCTTCACGCTCAGACTTATCCAACTGAGCCTTTTCATGCAATTTTCTACTATCTTTCATCTTCATTCCTCCTTAGATCGAACCAAAACAATATCATCTTTCTCTACTGTCTCCTCGAAATCTTTCATCAACACCTCAACTTTATCTTTTCCATTTTCCACATCTCCATCATTTTCAGTAACAGGATCTTCAGATTCCTCTACTAGTTCCTTAACTCTATCGATCGAGGGATATCCTTCACCTTCAACCGCTGATTCTAACTTTCGAGCAGTAAAAGATTCAGGATTTTCCTCATTCACTTTTTCATGTGACTCTTTTAATCTCTCCCAGGGTGTACCATCTTCCAGGTCCACAAGTAATCCACAAGCATTTCTAAATTCAATTGACTCAGAAACCACATCCTCTCCCTCAACATCCTCAAGTACCAATTCATCTTCCCTCACTTTATCCACTATATTTTCGATAGATTCGAAAGATGATTTATGTTCAAACTCACTTTTTACTTCATCTAACTGATCTGAGAAATCATCTATATTTTTCTCCAACCAGTTTTTCAAAGATGAAAACGCTTCATCTACATCATCAAATCTTTTCTCTTCTTGAGTTAATTGTTGATAAGAAGTGGTCAACTTATTTTTTCGAGAGTTTTTAACATTATTAACCAAGCCCCTAAGGTCATTTGGATTTTTTAACCCATCAGTTTTTCTCATCTTCCCAGCGATATCCCCACTAGGGTATCTTTCCAACATAACCTCCTTTTTTTCTTTATATTGCTCCCACAGAGATGGATCATTTGCTAAGAACAATTCTTTTCCGTTATTGAATCGTTCTGCTTGCTCTAAAACCTTATCCGAGAGGAGACTACTTCTATCCAATTCCTCACCCTCTAGCGCCGGTTTAAGAGCTTCTATGAGTTCATCTAAACCTTTCTCATCTCCGAACTCTAATTTCAGTTTTTTATTCACTTTCTTCATATCCTTGTATTTGTTTTCAACTCTTCTTGCTATTAAGCTCTCCATCGAATCCGGGTCTCTCCTAGAATCAACAAACCCGACCAAATTCTTACAAAGACTCTCCAGTCTATCAACATCATGTTTATCAACTCCCCCACTCGTTCTTAGTTCTATATTTTCTATCTTAGCTTGGGTCCCAACAGTTCTACCCATATCTGCAGGATCTATTATCGTTTCTCCGTCTTTTTTCATACCCATCGTTCTCGAAGTTGTCAAACAAAGGATTACTGCTTTCAGTGATTCCAAAGAACTTCCTTTATAGTCACCATCCATACCCCTTATCTCATTCAATAATGTCTCTCCACTAACAACCGGATTACCATCATACTTTTCGATCAACTCTTTTGACCATCCTCCTTTTATTTCAGTTTCTATACACTCACCTATCAGCATTTCTTTATCTTCATCTCCTAAAGGCCATGCATTTCTATTCCCATCAAAAAACTGGGCCATTTTTCTCGCATCGTCTATCTCTCGTAAACCTATTGACAAAGATTTTCTATCTGGAAAATTTGGTCTTATCTCATGTAGTATTAGATCCTCAAAATCTTCCTCGTAAGAACCTAGTGAACTACTTTCAGAAGTGGTATATATCTTTGCATTCTTTAGTTCTTTTTCGATTCTCTCTTCTACTTCTCTCTCTAATTCTCTCTCCTGCTCTTTTAGTTCTCCTAATTCAGATGTCTTCTTTTTAAGTACATTTTTAGATGCCATAAACCTCCGCAATCTATCTCTTAACGTCTTTGGTATCTTGATAGAGATTAATACGTCCTCCAGCCACCTCTCCTTATTATTAATATCTCTCCAATGATCAAGCCCGTTTTTTAATTCCTCGTCAGAGGCAGCTAAAACTCTAATAACTAAAGAATCGAAAACTTTCCTAGGATTTGGATCTACTTTATCTTCCAATAAAGAATATCTATAATATAACGGGACCTTCCTTTCATCTCTCACATCTATTTCCTGGCGACTTTCCTCTGCAAATAAAAATCCTTTGTCATCCTGTTGCCGGATCAGTTCTCTTACTTTTCCCTTCATGCGATAGGTGGATATATTTCCTAATTCTTGATCGATCTCTTCAGCAGCATCTAAAGCTTCTTCAGAAAGAAGTTTATGGATAGTCAAACCTTCTCTTTCTTCCTGATGGATGTAATGTTTATTATCCAACACCTCTAATGCGTGTTCTACATTCTTCCTCAGCTCGTCTACATTTTGGTTAACTTCTCTTTGAATCAAAGTTGTTATATTTTCTAGTGTCGCTGGCACCTCATCCAATTTATTCAGCATGAAAAGTGTCTTGCCCACATCACCGACTTCATCGCCGAATTTCTCTTCAATTTTTGCAATCTTATCTTGGACCCATGTATCAACATAAGGAGTTTCTTCCACTAATAGGTCATAAAGGACATCCCATGAGACCAATTCTCCAACTTCTTTTTCACCCCATTCAAATCGAGTGAAGAGTGATCTAACCAGTATAAGAAGAGCTCTCCCCTGTATATACTCTCTCTCAATAGGTTGACCCTTTGTTATGAGATTTTTCATAACTAAACGAAGAAGAGAAAGATCGTAATGTTTGAAAGGATATGTCTCTATCAATTCGCTATCAGAAAAGATAGATTCATCGAATACTCGTAGTTCAAAGTCCTGTTCATCAAATAACTTTATTAAATTCTTTTTATGTTTCTCGTCCTTTCTCAACCATCGATTTTGAGCTATGACCTCAGTCTCCGCCGCTTCCAATCCGACCTCATTTGTGTACCAAGCACCTTTTTCAGCTTCACCTTCAAATTCTTCATGTATCTTTTCTAATGACCACTGTCCTGTTCCAATAACTGGAACATTAGGACCATCGAAAAAGGCTTGCATCATATCCATAAATTCTCTGTACCGACTTTGATTTTTTCCTACAAATAATGCTATCTCATCAAGTCCTATCAAAAACTCAAGCTTTTCACTTGTTTGGTCTTTTTTCATCTCCATGAACTCATTTAATCTCTCACTCAAATCTTTAGAACCAAATTTTTTCGGATCGATTGTTTTCTCTGCATCTTTTATCTCTTCTTCGATACCCTTTTTATTATCAAACGGAGTATTTTCAACACCATCACAACTAGGCAATATGTCATATAGCCATTTCCTAATTATGCCTTTATTGTCTCTAATCTCTTCGAATTTTTTTCCGTCATATATTTTCTGCTGGATCTCCTCCCACAAACCGTACTTGACATCTAATCGCCATACCAACTCAAGCAACCATCTAGGATCTGTAGGATAACCTTTCCTCTTTCCAAAAGCTTCGTAGACTATCAAGGGTATAGGAGGTTCTTGAGTAGTATCCCTATCGAGGAGGTTGAGGAATATAGGATCAAGTCTATCGATGTCTGATTGTGATAGAGCACTTCTGAAATCTTCAAAGCCGGAATATCTTTTAGAGAGTTCATCAGCAAGATGCTTTCCTTCTTCAATCTCGCCTGTTGCTAGTCCTATGAGTTTCATTAGAAGAGTTTTACCGGACCCGAAGGTTGCATGAATGTATAGGAAACGAGGATCCGCTCGATAAGAAGGATCTAATATGTTAGACAATTCAGATAACACTTTTCTAGCACTTTCAGTTTCATAAAATTCTCGAACATCTCTTTCAAGGTGTTCTCTTGAATTGACTTTTTCAACTTCTTCTAATTCTCTAGTTGGATCATCTTCAAATAAATCTTTTATCTTTTTCATCACAGCATCCCCTCCTCTATTTTTTTATCAATAGTGTGTGCTGGATAGTAGTGTTTAGGCCTTTCTCCATATAAACTCAATCTACCAGCCATTGGTTCTCCTGGGAACAAAACTCCAACTGTGTTTTTTGCCCTGCGTCTCGCCAATTCATCTAAGACACCAGAAGCCTTAGCGAAGGGAAACAGTGATCCAACATTCAGAAGAAGCAGCACATTGCTTCTAGAGTCAAGACTATACTTTTCCTCTATCAGATCTACTATATCCTCGGTAAGATTATCCTTCAGAGTCTGTTCGACCGCTTCTAAAGAAGTAAGTTCAATAGGAATCTCGTTAATAATCTGGAAAACTTCAGTTTGGGGGAATAAAGTATCCATCCAAATACAATTTATCTTCATTTCATTTTCAGCCGTTTTAGCCCACAATTCCAATTCCCGGGCTGCTTTATGTTCAAGTGGAGGCTCAACAGTCACGATGACAAAAGGATTTCTTATCCCTTTCTTCTTTTTGAGTGCAAAATCTTTGATTCTTTTCTTGAAATTTTTAATTGGGTCAGTCATTTTATCACTACACATCCCTTTTCAGTCTTTTTGATTTCTATTTCATCAGTTTTGAATCTCTCTTCAAAATACTTCCTGATATCATCCTTATCATCTTCCCACAATCCAACAATTTCCCATTTTTCTACTCTCTCACCTATCATCTTTTCCAATCTTTGTACTTTATTGTTCAAATCTTCAAAATCGATTTTTTCTAACTCAATATCATCAATAGATAAAATAGATCTTAGGATATCAGTATTTTTCAAAGAGCTTGAATCTCCAGTTACTTTATTTATGATATTATCTAAATCAATGAATTCATCATAAAAGTTCTTCAATGGTTTAATCATCTTTTTATAAACACCATCAAGAACCTGAGGATAGCTCTCTGAAGACAGCACCCATCTCATCTCATCCACTTTGTCTACTATTATATTCAAGTTATTATCTTCACAATATGAATTCCATTCTTCATCGATTTCATAGATCAATTTAGTCTCTAATCCAATAAGATCAACAAATTTTTGCCATCCCTCATCACTCCACCAATTGAGAGACCCAGAGTCCTTTAAATTTTCTCTAATACCTTCAGCTATTTTCTCAGTGCTTTCTTTGATCCAATCCCTCTCCACAATTTTGAATAAAAGTTCCAATCGGAGAATATACTTCACTTTCTTCTTGAATCTGTCTCTTATATCTATAACTTTTTCTTTTTCCTCTTTAGCCATTTCGATTATATTCTCCCAATCGGGATTATCAGAATCTATCTTATCTTTTCTCTGCAGTGCTTTTGATTTTGAGGAGTCTAAATAATTTATAAGGTGAGATAACAAATCAACCAATTCTGTAGTTTTCAAGTCCTCCATTTGCAACTCTACATCTGTTTTAACATCCTCAATTATTTTAGCGATCTTCTCATTACTATCTCGCAATTTTACTATACCTTTATCCACGGTTTCGGTTGTCTCCAAAAACCCGTATTCTTCCAACAAGGTTTGAAGGGTTGTACCACCGGTTGCTCTTGTCAAACGTATCTTGTTCCAAATATTTGGTTCGAGGATATATTCATTTTCTTTTGGTGCTCCTTCTTCATCGATAGCCCTAAAGTCTTTTCTTCCACTGCATAAACCCCATATCACCGCAGCGAGAGCTTCATCACAGCCTTTGTATTGTGGAACTTCATCTTTCAGAATATCCAATAATCTATCGATGCTGGTATCACTGTGTTGTTCGATCCTTTTTCCAACTACTGATCTAATCTTATTCTGTATTTTACCACCATGGGTACTCTGATCCTCGCTAGGAACTCCTATCTTTTCAGCCCAATCAGGTAAATCATGTGTCCTATCAATATCTTTCAGTTCTCTCAAATGTCTACGATCGATTTCATTCATCAATGGATGATAGTGATCAGGATATTTTTGGTTGACAGCTTCTTTTACTCCTTTTTCAAAACTTTTGAAATCCTTTTCTCTAACTTTTAAATTGGATTTTTTTATTGACCGTTCTAATCCTTTTATCACTTGTTCCTTCCTTCTTGTCAAATCATTCTGCACCTCTGGAGGTTTATTCATTTCCTCAGATCCTTTACTTAAAGCCCACCAATCTATTATCCTGCCTCTCAACTCGCTTTTCCCTTCATCCTCTATCTTCACCAAAACTTCTCCTTTTTTACCTTGTAAATCATCGCTGTCAAAACCTTTAATATTTATTGGGATTTCTAAACCTGCTGATTCACCGAATTGGGTCTCTAATTCTATGTCAGATATCAGAAAATTGTAAAGTACTTGGTACTTATCTCCACCTTTGAAATCAATTCTTAAAGGCAGATTCAATTTTTTAATAATATCTTCCCACAAATACTTATCTAAATGTGACACAATGCTCTTCCATTCCGGATCATCTTTGTATCTTTTTGCTCTTTCGTAGATTTCCCTCTCTTCAGGATTAGTGAATCTGTAATCACCTTCATCTTTTTTCTTTATGAATTGTTCCATCCTTTCGATAGAATCTCCTATTTTTCCAGCAACTTTTACCCGGCTAGGACCTTGTAAGTCTTCCATGAGTCCAACCGCTAGATTCATTTCAGCATTCCCTTCTTGAAGAGGTATAAAAGATGGTACTTTTCTCAATAGAAATAGAACCTTAGCTAATTTCAAATCGATTTTCTGGAGTTCGTCTTCATCAACTTTTCGAGATATCTCCTCTATCACTTTTCTCTCTTTAGGATGTGTATCTTCTATTTCAGCTTCGATCTGGTCATAAAAATCAACTAGACTTATCAAGTTATTCCTATCTCTGTCTTTTAACCATCCTTCTAAGAGTCCATTCGTGATAGCGAGTAAAGCTCTAGCAGTACCGGAAAATATAGATTTCGCTGAATCAGAGGCTTCTTCACGCATATTTCCTAGTATCTCCATATATAGTGAGGTTGAGTAAGGAAGAAACGGATAGTAGTCCACAACCTCATCTTTAGAAAAAGAATTTAGGCTAGGAACTGTATCTTGGCCTATACCTGTAAATATAAAGGTATTCTGTGGATCAGAAGCATCAGAGAGTATTTCTTTTTTTATCGCATTCTCACCCTTTTTCGTTTTTTCAAGGAAACGATTTTTTACTATCTCACTCACATGCCGACTAGGTAAACTGTAACGGTGAGGAAAACGGTCTTTAGCTATACTAAATGCTGGAACTCTAGCAGCATATTCACTTTGTACTTCCTCTATACTTTCCTGAGCAGTCGCTACAAGCTGTATATTTCCTTTACCTATTTCATCTATTTTTTCAGCTAGAGAGTTAAGTTCGGTCAACCTATCAAAATCGTCGCCAACAAAAAGTGTGACTTCATCCATCAAAACAACGATTTTAATTGCTTTATCATTACACCTTTCCAACTCATTCCTCCACACCTCTAATTCATTTACAGCCCTTGATGTATCGATACTAGAAGGCTTTAAATCCCTTAGACTGTCTTCAACCCCTATCTCTTGTTTGATTAAACTTGGAAGGACTACATTAGCTATCACTTTATACTTACGAACGGCCTCCCAGTCATATTTTTCATAATTTGGAATTCCTTTACCTTTCAATATTTCTTCGACCTTTTTATCTCGATTTTCCCAATCACCTTCTTCTTTATACCATTTCTCAAAAAAAGCTACATCAAGGTCCTTTGACATATTTCTATGACCAAACATCTCCTTAATCAGTATCTTAGATATACTCATATTATCTTTATCTTGATATTTAAGTAGGTTAATCGAAACGGGAACAAGATCATAATCATCTATGGTTTTTTTCCATTCCTGTTTAAAGTCTTCAATATCCGAACTATTTTCTCCTACCAAACTCTTCCATATTCTCTCATAATCATGTTTTTTGATAAATTCGGAATCTACTAAATAACTCAGTACAGAAAGGAGGTGACTTTTACCGCTGCCGTAATACCCATAAAGCCAGTGGTTGTTACCTTTTCTTCTTTTTCTAGAACTCTCCGATCTTAAATTTTGGAAGAAGTCAACCAAGAATTCCTTAGACTTTTCAGTAACATGGTATGTTCTTAAGGCATGGTTCTCTGATTCAAGACAATCCTCTCTCTCCCGATCGATTCTGATCGATTCTTCTAAATCTTTTCCTATCTCTTGGGTGAAGTATTCTTCAAGTTTCATCTATCTCACCAATTTTAAAAGGGTTTTCTTTAGGTTTCATCCTCTGCTT
>SL_8KL_010_SEDDRAFT_10001816_pt1 | contig 18384 bp, 15 predicted proteins | sample SodLakKL_010_SED_4_FD_11160 | JGI IMG/M metagenome (IMG submission 11160)
AGCACTTTGCCTCATTTTTTTTCACATCAGCCTCTGTTAATAGAGCAACAAGTTTTTTTCTTTCCTCGTTCATATATTCAGAAGTCATAATGATTCCTCCTAACAATGTATTGCTCTTATTTTACTCGCTTAGAATGATAAAGTAATGATTAAATATATTTAAGTTTTGATTGATTTCTATATGAGTTTTCTAACAAATCAAAAATATTGTGAGTGATAATATTTGATATGTTATAGAAAAGTAAAGGTTTTACGAATAATTTTTTAAGGATGTATTCTTTATTCAAACCAAAAGTGGAATTTATGGGTGAAAAGATTTGCTTAAAGATCGTATAAAAGAATTTAAAAATATGAGTTCTGCTAAATCCCCTGATGGGTATAGCCCAAAGAATGCTCCTTATAAACCACTCCTTCTTCTTTCAGTGATCGTAGGTCAAAAGGGAAATGAGGATGTTCTAAAAGATTTGAAAAAAATACCCATGAACCCCATTTCAGAAAGTGATTCTGGTATTAGGGGGATCTACAAAGATTTAAAAAAATCTTTAGATTTGGATAGGGGGAGCATAAATATCCCACTTGGAGCGCTAAGAAACGAGAATATATTGGGGTTCAAGTTCAATAAGAATAGATTATTATTTAGCATAGATAATTCGATCTTTTCTGAAAATAGTCTCACTCCAGATTTAAAAGATAAGTTTGAAGATGAGGGGCATATTTTGAAAGATAACACAAGATTGGTTAGACACAATGAAGGATTTTGGATAAAATCAGGTAAATCTAAAGAGTATTGGATAGAACTAGGACAAAGTAAAGCTCAGGTATATAGGGAATTCGATAGACAGCCAAGTCTTGGAGACTTCGAAAATGATGTAGATTATATCTATTTAGCTGATGATTGGATTGAAGTTGTAAATGATAATGAGAGTTGTAGAAGATTGATCGAAAAGATATTGGATGATGAGCGATACTTCAGTGAAAAAGGAAAAGAAAAACTCAAGGATAAGATCCAAAATATAATCGATCACCCTTTAGAAACAGAAGAATCCAAGGAAGAAATGGATGTATCATACAAAAAGGACTCAATATCAGATACCTCATCTAATGAAAAAAATTTGAAGACAAAGCTAGATGATAATTTATCTCAACGCCATCTAGAGGAAATCATTGACAAATCTAAGATTGATATAAATGAAATCCTAGACTTAATCGAAAGGGGTGGTAAACGATCTAAATCAAGACTCATACTAGCCTTAGAATCAAGTCAGGATAACAGAATTTTAGAAGATGAAAGATTCAAAGATCAAATAATTGATCTGATTTTAAAAAAAGATGAAGATGTAATTAAAGAAAACCTTAAGTCCCTTCTCCATACTTCCTACGATAATCCAATCTATTTTATAAACAAATTTTTGGTTTTGTTGGACGACGATGATCCAAAAATAAGGAGCAATGCTGCAGAATCTCTTAGAATTTTTGACACTCAAAAAGTAAATAAGCATCTTATCAACAAATTATATGATGATAGTGTTGAAGTAAAATTTAGTGCTTTGAAAACGCTCCTAAGGAATGACAATTATGATTTCAGTGAAATCGAAAGGGCTTTAGAGGATTGGAAGGTCAGTTTGCAAGCTCAAGAAGAAGGAGGGAATGACGAGCTTAAGAGTGAAAAGGAAGATAATAAATCAGGTAGTTCAGTAGTAGAAAAAGAATTTGTAGATAAAAGTCTTTCATGGAAGGATGCTGTCAAGGAAGCTATTAAAAAGGTTGTAAAAAGAAAAGGAGAACTAACCTTCAGCAGACAAACTTTAATCGAAGAAGAAATTGATTACATAAAGGAAGCTACGGGAACAAAAGGGACATCTTCTAAACAAGCCCTAAGTGACACTTTACAGCATTTATGGAAAAAAGAAAATTTTATATCTCACGAACGAAAGGGTGTTTATAAACTACAAAAAGGTGAAGCTAAAAGGGAATTTGAACCAAAAAAAACAGAATATAAAACTTCTAGAAAGGAAAAGGAAAAACTACTGGGTGATATATCTGAAGAGAAAATCGATCTAAAAGAAGTAAAAGATCAGATTATTCGTTACTCTGAGTACGAATATTTTCTAGAACAATTACTTGGAAATATTAATGATCTAGATTGGAAAAATCGATATCAATTAGTCAAAATAATTTCTGAAATAAATGAAAAGATTGTATTAGAAAAATTGACAGAGTTACTCGAAGATCCTAATGAATGGGTAAGAGAAGCTTCTGCAGAAGCTCTAACCAATTTTCCTAGCCAAGATTTAATACCAAAATTAGCTGATGTTTTTAAAAGTAGTAAAAAGGGAAGAAGTAGGATATACGCCGCTGAAATATTAGGCGAGTTTGATAGTGAAAAAGCATTAGATGCTCTAAGTAAAGCTTTAGAAGATGAAGCCCCTTCAGTAAGAGAAGAAGCGATAAATTCAATTAACAAAATTTCACATAAAAAGTCAATGGAGATATTGAAAAAGGCCAAAAAAAGTGAATTTGCAGACGTGAAAAGGGAAGCAGAAAGAATCTTGAGAAGGCCTAAATATAACACAAGTGAAAGCAAAAAGAAACCTAAAAAGGTGAAAAGGAATGATTCATTATTCACTAACGGTAGCGTTTACCTTAGGAATAAAATCCATGAAAGGCTCGGTGGTAATGAAAATTCTAAATTAAGCAGATCATCTAATAATAGTCATATCTTTTTATTTTATAGAAAAGATGAAGAGTACAAACTTCCGTTTGGTTGGCAAGAAGATGGCAGTTTTCATTTTATTTTAGATAAATTCGAACATGATATACAATTTGAGGATCTAAGTTCTTTAATTAAACGGAAAAAAAATAATCAAAAAATACATCTTTTCAGGGATCTTAAAGGAAACAAAGCTAAATACCAGGGTGAAATGAATATAGGAAAATACAATATAATTAAAGTAAAAGGGGAAGTCAAAAAGATTATTTTGAAGTTGTTTCCAATTGAAAAATCTACTAAAGAGACTAATACTAACGAAAATAAAGATTCTGATAATCGAGAAAGCTCAAAGAGTAACACCATGAATCAAGTTAGCTCCGATAACGACAGGGTTAAAAAGGAAAAAAATAAAAAAACTAGAGATATGGTGAACAACTTGAAAGAGGAATTTGAATTGGATTAAAAGGGTGATAGAAATTGAATTTTAAGGAAATTGACGATGAGATAAAACATTATTATGATTCCGATGAGGATGATATTTTAAATGATTTTTATATAAAATTACTTAAAAGAGCAAAATTTTATAGGAGGATGACTGGTGCCTTCTCTTCAACTATTCTAGCAGGGGCCGCTAAAGGGCTTTCTCACTTTATAAAAAATGATGGGAAAATGGAGTTGATCTGTTGGGCTAGTTTGTCCGAGAAAGATGTTGAGGCAATAAATAAAGGTCTAGAAAAACCAGACACAATAATTAAAAATTATGTGGGTAATACATTAACTCTTGGTAAAGTAGAAAATAAATTTGTTAAAGATCATCTCAAAGCTCTAGGTTGGATGGTTTCTCAGGGGTATCTAGAAATAAAAATTGCTGTTAAGACCACAAAGAATGGAGAATATCTAGCAGTCGACAAAGGCAGTCTAGGAAAATTCCATCCAAAAAGTGGGTTGATGAGAGATGAGGATGATAATGAAATTTGTTTTTCTGGTTCGGAAAATGAATCAATTTCAGGTTGGAAAAACAATATCGAAGAATTTCACGTCTATAAATCCTGGGATCCAAATGATAAAAAGCACTTTGAATCACAAAAAAACAGCATTGAAAAATACTGGAGAGATGAAGGGAAAAGCACTAAAGTATTTGATTTTCCAGAAGCTGCAAGGAAAAAGATGATAGATTTTGCTCCTAACTCGTTTGATGACGTCATTGATTTAGAAGTTGAAGGGGAGATGATAAAAGAGATAAAAAAAGAAATGGAAGAATCATTTAGTGAAGAAATAGGTAAAGGCCCTTCCATTCCAAGTCATATTGAATTGAGAGATTATCAAGAATCTGCTGTATCTGAATGGCTCTCTGAGGAAAAAGGAATTTTAAAAATGGCTACTGGTACTGGAAAAACGATTACAGCTCTTGGATTAATTTCCAAACTATATGAAGAAAATGAAAAACTAGCTATAGTCATTACTTGTCCATACAAACATTTAGTTGAGCAGTGGAAAGAAGAAGCAAAAAATTTCAATTTGAATCCTATTTTATGTTATGAATCTAGAGATAAGTGGATGGATGAATTGAACTCAAAAATAAATAGTTTTAATATGGGAATTATAGATAGTTTCTCCATAATTACCACTCATAGAACATTTGGTATGGAACACATGCAAGATTTTATACAGAGGATAAATGGAGAAAATACCCTGTTAGTAATTGATGAGGTTCATCACTTTGGTGCACCTCATCTAAGAACGTGTCTTCCCGAACATATCCATTATCGTCTTGGTCTGTCAGCAACCCCAAAAGATTGGTATAGTGAGGAAAGAAATAAAGCTCTTTTCAACTATTTTGATAAAGGGATAATCTACAATTATGGTCTAGATAAAGCAATTAAGAATGGATGGTTAACTAAATATTATTACTATCCACATATTGTTGAATTTACTGAAAATGAGAGACAAAAATATGAGGAACTAAGTAGGAAGATCTCCAAAGTTTTTTCTTATGAAAATGTAGAGGATTTAGAACAAATTGAGAATAAATCTTTACAGCACTTACTATTCAAGAGAGCTAGATTAATTGGCAAAGCAAGAAATAAGATTACTAAATTAAAAGATATATTGTCTGAAAAGGATGATTATTACTTTAATCTTGTTTATTGCGGTGATGGAAAAATAGAAGGTGAAAGGCAGATAGAAAGAGTGATTAAAATGATGGGAAAGGAATTACAAATGAAAGTCCATCCCTTTACTGCAAAGGAAAATTCAAAAATTAGAAAAAATTTATTAAGAAGATTCAAAGAAAAAGATCTTCAAGCATTGGTAGCAATTAGATGTCTTGATGAGGGTGTTGATGTACCAGCAACTAAAAATGCATATATTCTAGCAAGTAGCACTAATCCCAGGCAATACATTCAAAGGAGAGGACGGATTTTGAGAAAAGAGAAAAATAAAAGATATTCCTACATCCATGATTTTATTGTTGTACCCCCTTCATTTAAATCAAGTAGAATAACAAATTTTGAAGTAGAAAGAAGATTGATAAAAAGAGAATTAAATAGAGTTAATTGGTTTGCTAATTTGGCTGAAAACGGATCTGAGGCATCGTCGAAATTACTAAATATTAAAAAGGAATACAATCTTTTGCACCTTTAGATCTATGAGGGATTAAGATGAATGATTCGGAGGAGGTTTCTTTGGAAGTTGACGTTAAAGAAATTGTAAACGCAGTTTTAGAAGAAGAGGACAAATTATTACATCAAGAGAGACCTCATAATATTAATAAAAAAATTAAAGAAAGGATTGAAGAATTAATAAAATAATAAGGGGCTTCAAAAATGAAATTAGAGATTTTAACTCTAAATAATTTCCGTCAATTTGTCGGAGAACAAACATTAAGTTTTTCTCAAGATAAAGATAATAATATTACAGTTATTCATGGTGAAAATGGAGCAGGAAAAACAGCTTTATTGAATTCACTTTATTGGATTTTTTATGATGAAATATATCTTCCTGATCCTGAGAAACTTGTTAGTGAAAAAGCAATTGCTGAGTCTGAAATAGGTGAAGAAATAAAAGTTGAAGGTGTTTTAAAATTTAGTCATGATAACAAGATATATACTATCCAAAGAAGAAAAATTTTTAGAAAAAAAGGTGAAGAGGATTTATCGGGAGAACTTGTTAGTGAAGATTTTAATCTTGAGTATATAGATAATCAGGGTAAATCAATTGAAAGAAGCAATCCTCAAAAAGCAATCAAGCAAATTTTACCAGAAGATATTAGTAAGCTCTTTTTCTTCCATGGAGAATACATCAATGAATTATCTAAAGAAAACCAACAAGATGAGATCCAAAAAGACATAAAAATAATAATGGGTCTTGAGATACTCGAAAGGGCAATAAGACATCTTGAAACTGTCGCTAAGGAATTTGAGAAAAAACTGAGAGATTATGGCGATGAAGAATTAAGAGAATTGATAGATGAAAAGCATAAATTGGAAAAAGAATTAGAAGAATTGGAAAATGATCTTGAAACTATTAAAAACAACAAAAAAGGAATTGAAAAAGAGATTAATGCTATTAATGAGAAACTAAAGGAATTAGAGGGGGCAAAAGAAGCTCAAGAAGAGAGAGAAAGGTTGGAAGAGCGTCGTTCTGAAATAAACGAATCAATAACCGATATAGAAGAAAGTTTAAAGAAGCAATTTAGCAAAAAGGGGTTTTATATGCATTTGAACCCTATTGTTGAAGGAGCAAAAGAAATTTTAACTAAAAAACGAGAAAGAGGAGAATTACCGACCCATGTTAAAAAGCAGTTTGTGAGTAATCTATTAAAAGAAAATAAATGTATATGCGGGAGACCTCTAAATGAAGGTGAAGAAGCGCATAAAAAGGTTCGGGAATGGAAGGAAAGAGCTGGATTAGAGGGGCTTGACGAAGCAGCATTTGAGCTTAAAAGCAGGATTAATGAATTTAAGAATAAAAAAGAAGATTTTTTTGAGGAAATTTCAGATATGTTGGAGAATAAAAATGGACTTCTAGATGAAAGAAAAAAAGTTAATGATAAACTTGATGAGATTAGTGGGGAATTATCAAAAGATAAGGGAGAGAATATAAAAGATTTAGAAGATAAAAGGAAAAGGTCAAGCGATAAAAAAGACGAATATAATCAAAAAATAGGTATCAAAGAAAAAGAAATAGAAGACTTAAAGAAAAAAATTGATAAATTGAGCCAAAAGGAAGAAAAATTAAAAGTTAAAGAAAGAAAGGCGGTTTTGGCTCAGAAAAGGTTTAAAGCTTGTAACCAAGCAAAAAATTACATAGAAGATCTTTTTGATAAATTTGCTCAGCAAGTAAGAGAGGAAGTTGAAGAAAAAGTGGGTGACTTGCATTCTGCGTTCTTGCATAAAGCATATTGGGCTGAAATAACAGATGACTATAAATTAAAAATTTATAAAAAAGTAGGTGACCAAAAGCAACCCGTGGGTATGTCAACAGGAGAGAGACAAATAGCAAGTTTGGCCTTTATTGGAGGCCTTGCTAAGATAGCTAAAGAAAGATATAAACAGAAAAAAAATGCTATTTACTTTAAAGGAGGGATTTATCCGATCATTATGGATTCTCCTTTTGGTTATTTGGATGTAGTACATAAAAAGAGAATTGCTGAGGGAATGCCAAAACTAGCGGAGCAATTAGTAGTACTAGTCACTAGTTCTCAGTGGGATGGAGAGGTAGAAAAAATTATGACTACAAAAGCAGGCAAATTATATGAACTAGAATATCACAACCCGAATGAAGATCCTACTAATTATGAATATACTTTAATAAATGAGGTGTGAATATGGTTGATGCAAGATTGAACTACAAAAAGAAAAAGGAGATCTGGGATAAATTAGTCAGCCCAGACTCCGAAATGTCAGTTTTTGAATCTTATCCAAATTTATTTGTTTTAGCAGCATGTACAGGATTTGTAAAAGATAAAAGAAAACCATTATCTGAGGATAGTGATAAGGGGGAAACTCTATGGGAATTCTATAGTAAAGAAGAAAAAATGGCAATAAATTCAATCGCACTTGCTGAAAGCTCTGATCCAAAATTATTAATAGACTCAGAAAAAGAGTACTTAGAAAAGAAAGTAGAAATAGCTGAAGAATATGCCAATGGAGGTATTGAAATTTTAAAAAATGAATTACTAGAAAAACCAGGTTCTCCTCTAGATAATTTGATATTATATATGAACAAGGTTTCTAAATTAGAAAAAGAAAAGGGATATTTAGAAGAACTAGAGGATGAGTTTTAAAAACATTTAATTAGCGTAGGTGTTTATTTGACATCTGAGGAATATGTAACAATAGATGAGATCAATCTTAACTCAAATAATCAATTAAAATTTCAAAAAGTAGTCAAAAATGGGAGTGAAAATCTAGGAGATATCCGAACTTTTGTAGATACTCAAGACTATACTGGCCACACTCGAAAAGGTCTTCGATTTACATTAGATCAATTAAGAAATCTAAAAGATATCACTTCTGAAATTAATATCACTGAAGAAAAAAAGAAGGGTGCAAAGATTGATCAACTCAAAATTTCAGATTCTTCATCAGTTGTGATTCAAATAAAAAATAATAAATATACGAATCATAAACCACTTATCGATATTAGAAAACATATTGACACTGATGATTACATAGGTTTTACCAAAAACGGTTTTAGACTTCCATTGGAATATTTAGATGAGTTTAACAACAAACTAAGTAGTTTGATTAAAGAATTAGAAGACGAAACAAATCAATCTTCTGAATCTGCCAAAGATCCATCAATAATATCAAAAATAAAAGATGAAATGAAATGATAGATAATCTCAGTTTCATTAAGTGTAATAAAAAACCTATTATATATTGCTATACGTTGTTTTGATACCTCTTATCACAAAACTATCTAACCAAAATATCAGTGTTTTCTACTACTACAGCTACAATCTAAAGCAATACTTCTTTATATGAAGATTAATTGTTCAATATCAAATGAAGATCGATAAAGCTAAGCCATTTCTCAAATGGGCTGGCGGTAAAAGAGGTTTGATCGAAACTTACGAAAAAGAGGGTTTTTTTCCAGAAGATTTTAATCGTTATTTCGAACCCATGTTAGGTGGAGGAGCTGTATTTTTTCATATTGCCCAAAATTATAATCCAAATGAATTTATTCTATCAGATGTAAATTCTGATTTAATATGCGCCTATGAAGTAATTAGAAATGAACCGAACAAATTGATTGATAAACTCAAAGAGATAAAGGAAAAATATAAATCCAAAAATGATGAAGCCCAAGCAGAATTCTATTATGAATGTAGGGATGAATTTAACAAGGAGAAGCTAAGTGAGAACGAAGATCTAGTTAGAAAAACTGCTCTTTTCATATTTCTTAATAAAACCTGTTATAACGGGCTTTACCGGGTAAACCAAAATGGAGAATTCAATGTTCCTTATGGTAAGTACAAAAATCCTGGAATATTTTCTGAAAAAAACATTAGGAATGTCTCGAAGTTATTACAAAAGGCTAGACTACTTAAAGAAGATTTTGAAAAAGTATTTAAAAAAATTGAACCACGAGAGAAAGACTTTGTCTATTTTGACCCACCATATATCCCTCTTACTGATACTGCTGATTTTACAAGTTATTCTGAAGGGGGTTTTGACCACAAAGAACAGAAGAGATTAGCTAATTTAGTTGATAAATTAGCCCATAGGAAGGGATGTTATGTTATGGAGAGTAACTCAGGGAGTCCCATCACAAAAAAGCTTTATCATCAATTTGAGAATCTTGATGTTTATACTGTCAAAGCAAATAGATATATAAGTTGTAAAGGAGAGGAAAGGGGACCTGTTGAAGAAATAGTTATAATAGGAAATTATGAGCCTTCACCAAGATTTTGGCAGAAAACTCTACCGATTCAAGAATGAGTGAATGTTATTTTCATACTCCTCTGGATCTTCCTCGTTTTCTAGTTTTCTAAATACAAATAGATGCTCATGCATGATTAGTAAGAAATCCTTTTCATCATTATTTACCCATAGAGGTGTGCTCTGACAGTTCCATTGAGCTTTAATTATATCCTCCTTAAGCACAAACCCAACTTCTAAAAATTTCTTCAATATTTTAGATGAGATCGGAACGAAATGTTTTTTGTTTCTCGTATCACCAATCAAAATAGCACAATATTTCCCAGGTTTTAACACTCTATAAAATTCTAAAGCAGCTTGACTCATTTCTTCTGCAAATATTTCATAGTTAGGAATCGCTGATAGATCTCCGGCTGTTACTTCTTCTCCATAATCAATTATATTTGCATAAGGAGGATGAGTTGCTACGAGATCTATACTTTCATCATCTATTTTATTTAAATTTCGACAATCTCCTTTGTAAACCTTTTGATCCGAATCTGGCAATTTTTCTAGGTATTTTTCGGGAAATGAAATTCTATTTTTCGTAAGTAAAGCGGAATTATAATTCACATCTATTCCTATTCCATCTCTACCAGTTAATAAGCATTCTATTAGCGTAGTACCTCCTCCAACCATTGGGTCTAACACTATATCTCCTTGTTTAGAATATCTTAAAATCAAGTTTCTAGCAACTTTTGGAGACCAATTTCCTCTAAAAGAAGGATCATGGGTGGCCCAATCTCCTCTTTCTTCAAAACTCCAAGTTGTTGTTTTTTCCAATTCAAAATCATTGGGTTGAAGATTTTCTATATTTTTAGTTGGCTTAATTTTTTCACCACCAACATATACCGGGCCGTTCATTTCATCTTCAATAATCTCTTTCATTCCTCGATAATCGAAGACACTGTCTTCTACGTAACTCTTAGTTTTATAAGCAGGCATAAAACCAAATTTTGGCAAGTTTTTAATTTCATAAAAACTCGTATTTATGAAATCATCAACTGTTTCAATTCCGTTATCATTTAAAACTTGTTTTCTTTTCTCACCGATATATGGAATATCAATTAAATCTTCATAATCTCTACACATAATACTTACTCCTTTGCTGTTAATTCATGAATATCTTTTAGGATTTCTTCTCCTTTATCAGTAATATCAAACATTTTTGCCTTCCTTCTACTAGGGGTTAGACACTTAACTAACCCCTTTTCTTCTAATTCTTTCAGTACCGCGCTTGTTCTCGATATCGGTACGTCCATCTTTTTTGTCAGTTCCGTAGGGGTGCTTACCTTTTTTCTCAAGTTTATTAATACCTGGAATCTAGGTTCGCTTGCCATTACGAAACTAACTAAATTCCAATCTGTCATTAGCCAAGTATAGTGAAAGGATGTTTTTAAATTACTTATAATTTTTTGTAAGCATATGATAAGCAATTATTTTTAATTATAATAGATAAATAATCTAGATGAACGCTGACGACATAGCTTGGAAAAAAGTTATAGAAGAGTTAAACATTGATTTGTCTAGAAATATTTCTAAAGAAATACCTGCTTCTAAATTTAGAGATGTTGCAGATCGTGAGGCTAGAAAAGCAGCAAAAGTAGATTCAAGAGAAGAATTGCCTGCTATTTTGAAAGAAAACGATTATTTTGTGCTACCAGTTAGAAATGGTTATTACCGATTAATCAAAGGCGATGGGTTTCATGATCTGGAACCTATCGAGGGCTCACCTTCCACTTATAATTCTCAATTAAATTTTGAATTAACTACTGGTGGTAGAACCGGTGAGAGCAAATATCTCCAATATGCTTTTAACTCTGGATTATTATCGGAATTTACTAAAATAGATGATTTGTTTCTTACTGAAACGGGTAGGTTTAGAGCAAAAGAATTTAGTTTATCCGTGGATGACATAGGCCCGATAAATCAAGAGGGTGTACAAATACAAACCGATGGCTTGTTTGAAGGAGAAGAAACAATCATTATATTGGAGGCAAAAACAAGAAAATTATCAAATTTCAATATTAGACAGCTGTATTATCCTTATCGACACAATTTTGAAAATGCCGATAAGGAAGTCCAGACAATTTTTATGTATGCCGATCCTAAAACAAATACTTACGGTTTTTGGATGTATGAATTTGAAAACCCCGAGGATTATAGAAGCATAAAATTAGTAAAGTCAAACAAATATGAGATTGTAGAAGAACCACTTGATGAGAAAGATATTGAAGTTAAGGAAAATAAAGAAATTGGTTGGAAAATACCTCAGGCTAACTCTATTAATAAAATTCAGAAAATACCATTTTTAGTAAACGAAGGTCGTAATGAAAGTAAAAAAATTAAAGAATACTTTGAATTTAGCAATCGTCAAAGTAGCTATTATAGAGAAGCAACGGAGATTCTAGATTTAATAACACATGAACGAGAAGGTCACAGATATGTATACAAATTAACTGAGAATGGAAAGAAATATATTAATTTAAGACCAGATAAGAGAAACGAATTATTAGCAAAACAGATGCTAAAATTGCCTATAATGAACTATATTTTTGAGAAACTAGTTAAAAGAACTGCTAAATCACTAGGAGAACAAAGAAGTATTAGTAAAGAAGATATTGTTGAATTTATAAGAGAAAAATCCGATCTTTCCGGGAGAACACCCAATAGGAGAGCGTCGACACTTATGTCATGGTTCAAATGGATATCTGAAAACGTAGGTGTGATTGAAAAAAGTGATAATATCATAAAATTATCCTTATTAAGACAAACCTCGATGTATGGATCTTTCTAGAAAGATAATGAGATCTGTTTTAGGTGTGAAATAAATTACTATTTATTTGTCCGCTTTAATATCGTTTACATCTTTTGATTTCCTTTCTACATTAGTTTAATCGGGAAAGATATTTATCCTTTGTTGTAAATCATTTACTAATATGGAAAATAAAATATCCAATTCAACTATACCTATAAATTCAAAAGACGTTATAAATTTTATAGAAGATCAACTTATTAATAATCTTAAAGCAGATTCTAAGAAACATTTATTGTTAAAAGAACAAGATTTGCAATATAGAACTTATTTTCACATTCAACGTTTTTTTGAAAGAAATAATAATTATATTTGGCGAACATTAAATATGCCTTACCTAAGCAAAGTACAAAAAATTCCCGATATTTTAATATTAGAATATTCAAAACCAAAATTTGTTTTTGAGATTAAAGATAGTATTGTTACTAAAAAAACAATAAAGGAAATACTGGTGGATTTTGATAAACTAGACTCATATCAAGATGAGTACCAAAACATTCAAAAATGCTATTTTCTAGGAATTTTTGATTGGGATGATAAATCATTTTTAAAATTAAAAGACAAGATAAAAGAAAAAAATGTTCAAATATCTAATAAAGTAGAATTCTTCTTGTTTAATGTAAATACTTATTTATCTCCATCTCAATACGATAATTGGATCAATCATAGAGATAGGTATATAGAATTCGAATAGGTGAAAATGCTATGAGGGAAAAAAATGGCTTTAAAAAATGGCAAGAACATCTTACAGATTCTGGAAGAATAGAAATGTTAAAAGAAAAAAAACCCAAAGATTTACAAAAGGAGTTTGGCTTATCTACAGAATTTTTTAGAAAAGAAAAAAAGAGATTATTAAATCGTCCTAAAGAAAGAGGGAAAAATAAGATTAAAAAATTGCCTGCACAACCAACTAAAAAGGTTATATTAAATAAAGCTAAAAGATGTTCACCTAAACAAGCTTTTTGTGAAATTTTAGATAATATATTCGATAATTTTGAAGAAGAAAAAGGTGAGGATCTAGAAGTGTCTATTGAGATATATGATTACATGGGCACTGATGAAATAATAATCAGAGAAAACAGTGGGGGGATAAATAACGAGAAGCAAATACCTTTGGTAAGGCTAGGAGAACCAAAACATGTTTCAGAGGGTAGTATAGGAACATGGGGTGAAGGATTTAAAATTGCCGCTGCATCACTTGGTAAGGACGTTAAAGTTTACACACATTATCCTGGTGAGCAAGCTGTACTAATTCACATTGACGAATATTGGTGGGATAGTGATGATTGGGAGGTTCCTGTTTATTCTGCAGAACAAAAAGATCTTTCTGAAGGGTCCTCAATTTTTATAATATCTAAATTAAACTTAACTCGTAATATATCTGGAAGTGAAATGGCTGATTACTTAGGTGAAATTTACGGTCATAAATTGAAAATGTATGAAGATGAGGGAAAAAATGTCACAGTAAAAATATCTGCTGAAGAAGAAAGTGAATATACAGTAACTCCTAAAACAATAGCTGAAGAAGAAGATTTAAAAAATAATTTTGCATTTGTACCATATTTTAGGCCCATTGAGGTTGACCATAAATGGAAAAAAGGTGAAAGAGAACTAAATGCTAAATTTATCATTGGTCTTACACCTCGACAGCTGCAAGAAACCAGTGGCGTGACAATGTTCGGTAATGGACGTAGATTTGCAAAAGCAATTACAGATAAGAGTTTAGGGTATGGAAGTCATCCAAATAGTAGATTACCTAGACAGCATCCTAGTATCCAACGGTTGCATATTTTTATTTTTTTCAATTCAAGTAATCCTGAGAATATTCCTTGGCAAGCTCCTTTAAAAGACGGATATTATAGTAATAATGCATTTAACAGTGAGATACGGGAAGCTATTAATAAGTTAGCACCCCGCTATGTCATCTACGCTAGGCATGCAAAAGAACATGATATTATACCTTTTTCCAAAGAATGGGAAAGTTTGAGTGAAGAGAAAAGATTGGATATGTTATTACCCTCTGTAAATGAAGAAAAAAGAGAAGAATATAAGGATAATAAAATCATTAAAGAACTATTAAACTTTAGGCCCGATTATAATGTACATAAGATAAAGAGAGATGAAATTAATTTAGATAAAATCCCATTTGATGAATCTAAAGCTAGAGAAATCAAAAAAATGATTAAATATAGAAATAAATCTGATACAAAAATTGACGATCTAGACTTTCTAAAAATTATGTTGCCAGAAATATCTTCGAAAGATGAAGAGGATGAAAAGGATGAAGATGAGGATGAAGAAGATGAAGATGAGGATGAAGAAGATGAAGATGAGGATGAAGAAGATGAAGATGAAGAGGATATTGATTTTGGAAAGTTAGATGAAGTATTAGCGAAAAAGACCGATAAAACACATGAAAGTTTTAACATCAAGGTCCCAATAGATGATATGGAATCTCTAAGAGAGATTTATGGGAAAAAGAGTAACAAAAAAATAGTAAATGCTGCTATTAAAGACATTTTGGTTTTAAAAACATCAGAAGAAGATGAAGAAAGTGATTAACTTTCCTTTTCTTCCAGATTCCAATTAGCTTTTTCCCCACATTTACATTTTAGGGATACTATCTCGTGATTCTTTTCGATAGCTTTGACAAAAGTTCCACAATTTTCACACCAAAGCAGTTCATATAACTCCCGATAAGCATCAGCTACAGCCTTGAAATCGTCTATAGTATAGCTACTCCAATCAGCATTATAATGGACATTTGGATTTATCTCTCTAGTTAGGCTGTTTATTTCATCACTCACTTCTTTTCTTTTATCGTCTATTTGATTTAAATGATCGATATCATTTCCCCATGATTGCTCTGCTTTTTTAGCCTTTTTCAGTAATTCTTTATATCTTGACAAAGCAGGATGAAGGAGATCTCCTAAACTCCAACGACCATTAGTCTTAAATTTTACTTCAGCCCCTAATCTTTCACATATTTCTTTTAAAAACCACTCAGCAGTACGTCTTAACCTGTGAGCAGCACCATGTAAATCCCCCTTTTCTATTAATTCTTCCATCCTATCCCAACCACTTTCTAAACGTATAGGTCTTATAGGCCCCTCTTCTATTGACCATCCTGTAAACTTAATAGAATTCTTTCTTTTTACTACGCCTTCAGTTTTTAAATGATTAAACCATAAATCATCATGGGTTGTAATTATTAATTGGTAATCTGGAGAAACTTCTTTCTTCAACATTTTTGCTAGGGGTCGCCTATGTTGAGAGTCTATAGACATTATCACATCATCCAACATAATCAATGGTAAATTTTCCGATTCAAAATGATCACATAGTGCAAGATACAAACAAAGACCCATACTATCCTGATGACCTTCACTATGAAGTGCATGAGGGGGATGCTTATCACCATCATGAAATCCGACCCTCATATCTAATCCAGCCTCTGTAGGTTTTATTTCAGGGGAAAATTCCTCTTCGTCTTCATGTATCTCTTTATAATACTCTTCAAATTTATCTGCTACGGCGTCATAAGTTTCTTGAAGAATTTCATCTCTAGCATCTATGAAATTATCATATACCTTTTTCATTTCATTATATATTAGATCCGTTTCTTTCTTGTTATCAATTGCTTTTTCTAGTTGTTTAAAGTCTCTATATGACTGTTCAAGTAAGTCCCAGTTTTCTTGAATTTCATCTAATTCTGGTAATTCATCTGCCCTTTTTTTCTTCTCGCCAATGTTTTGAGCTACCTCTTTTGGATTTATATATTCATCGATTTCTTCGATAGTTAAACTTTCTAAAGGTAAATTTTCAATTATTTCTCCTTTAAAATCCTCTTCTAACTCTTCTAATTTCTCATAAAAATTTTGCAAATAATCCGTTTCAAAATCTTCCTCTTGATTTAATATATCTAGTAAAGAATTTGAAGCAATTCTTGTCTCTGTAACAATATTCAATATTTCTTCTTTCAACTTATCAATTTCTTCTTTCTTTTCTTTTACTTTTTCTGCTTTTTCTTCCCTTTTTTCTAATAATTCCTTTAGCTCTTCAGAATCCCATTCTTTCAAACATAAAGGGCATTCATCAGGATATTCCTCAATTAAATCTTTGCCTTTTTCGATTAATCCTAAGGTATTAAAATCTTTAAGGGCCCTCTCTTCTTCTTTAATTTTAAAAACAAATTCTCTTAACTTTTCATATGATTTTAAAAATTCTCCTGATATATCATGAATCCAATCATCTATTATTTGAAGAATATTCTTAGTACTTCGTGATTGCAAAGGACTAGCACTAGCAGTATCAACCGGTTTTTCTACATTATACTGAAAATTTTCTTCGGTTTCGAGTTTGGATAATTTTCCCCCTCCTAATTCTTCTCTAATCCTATTTACTTCTAACAATAAATCATCCTTAGATTCAACTTTATTCTCAAATAAATCATCTAATCTTTCCCAATGATTATCAACTTCTCTTCTAAATTGTTCTAGCTCATTTTCAATTTTATTTCTTGCACCTTTCAACTCTTTTCTTATTTTACCAATATTCTTTATGTCCATTAAACTTCTTATTTCTTCTGCTCTATCACCTTTTTTAGCGGTTATAAATTTTAAAATTTCTCTTCTTGAAAGAAAATGCTGTCCATTCTTTGCAGCCTGAATAAATCTATTAAATTCGTCAGGGATATCATCACTCGTTATCAATTCTGATCTATTGTGTAATTCTCTTTTTACGGTTATTTTTTGATCACTATCAAATGAAAATGTTCCTTCTATCCTCGCCTCTTCGAAATTACTTTCTATATGAGGATAATGTTCTCTTAAATGTATATCTCTTGTTCCTTCTCCAGAAAGCCTCTTTACATCACCTGTTAACAAGAAATCTACTGCATCAACGATTGTGCTTTTACCAGAACCATTTGGACCTACAATTGCTACATTATCTCCTTCGGGATTGATTTCAAATTCAAGAATTCCTCTAAAGTTTTTGATTTTTAAATTTTCAAGTTTCATCGGTTTCACCACCCATCACTTCATTTATGATCTTATCTCTGTCCTTTAACCCATCTTCTGAATTCAATTCATTTAAGATTTCTTGTGTGTCATCACTAATATCATCTGAGGAATCTATTTTTTCGAAAAATCTATCTATGATTTTATCCTCTATGGATTTTGAATTATTCTCATCTTCATTATCCTCAGACATATTTCAACCTCTATAAGGATAATCTAACTAATAAATAATAATCTTTCGTCAAAAACTTCTGTGCTAAAAGATGTTTCTTGTTTAATTTTCTAATCTAAATCAAGAAGATCTTTCTCAAAAAAATATTTAACAAACTAATAACTGTTTCTTATAAAAATATTTAACAAACGAATAAATAGCTAGGTCACCACCAAATTTACTTTTTAACTCTAGAGCACTTAACGTAGGATTATCTTCTAGCTCAAAAAAAGCGTGAAATGCATGTTCTATAATTTTAGAATAATTTCCATCAAAACCTTTATAATCAAATTTAGTTCCAGTTGTTCGAGGAGTATTGCTGATACAACCATTTTTATAGAACCCATAAACAGCTAGTAAAAGAGAATTACTACAATAATTGTATTTTCTCTTAACTCTATTTTTTATACTACTTCGATTTTTTTCAATTATTTTTCCTTTTTTATCTAATTTTTTCATTATTTTTACTATTTCAATTGCCCTTTTCCATTGGGGATAACTCATATATTCAGCTCCTTCTCTTAAATCTTTATTAAGGCATCAAATAATAATCTTCCGCCAAAACACGCTCACTTTTTCACCCCCTTTCCTCATCCACCACACATCATAATTATCAAAGACGGTTGATCCTCTAGCCATCCAGACTCCTTTCCTCTCCTCTTCCGTCCACCGCAGTTCATATATCAATTACGGTGGATTTG
>SL_8KL_010_SEDDRAFT_10001817_pt1 | contig 18382 bp, 31 predicted proteins | sample SodLakKL_010_SED_4_FD_11160 | JGI IMG/M metagenome (IMG submission 11160)
CTTAGAGAACTTCTACATTTTTCATTATAGCATCTTCAGGTATAACTTTAAATACTTCTGGTATAATCTTAAATAATCTCATAACATCTTTCTTGTTATGCTCTTTAATCTTATCAATTTCACCTTCTTCATAAAGCTCTGGAACTTCTGCACCATCAATATATTCTTCTTCACCTTTTGAGTCAAATAATAGTTGATATAGTGATTGTTCATCATACATCTTTTCTTTCTTATCTTCTTTATAATCCAGCCAGTCAGTATCTTCTTCAGAAGTGAGTATTTCATAAGTTTCATTTTTATTAATATATTCTATTTCATTAGCTTCTGCTAGTTTCTTTAAATCATCAGCATAAAGAGAGGATTTGGACATTGGTTCTTCATTATAAGAAAACAAATTGAAGAATTTAGTTATTAAAGGAAAAAGGTCTAAATGATAGTATTCTGTGAATGGAAATTCAAATTTAGATTGGAGATAAGCTAATCTCATGAATGGCAAGTCAAACCCCTCGTTATAGAAAGAACCGCTGTTATAGCCAACAAATAAAGTTTCCCTATGATTATAAGAATGAATATAATTTTTTACTTCATTCAAATTTTCGCAAACTCTAACTTTCCTTCCATCAAAGAACGCACAAGTTATTATCTCGTCATCAATAGGAGAAAGTCCTGTTGTTTCTATATCCCAAGTAACCACTTCCTGACCTCTAAACTTAAATTGCTTCCTAATTTTAATCACCCCTTCCTAAAGGGAACTCTATTAGCTATTATCCTTTCCATATCTTCTTTATCAAATATTTCCGCTGGGTCTTCATATACACCTAAATTCACTCCATATACATCCATAAGACAGTATAACTCATTTGCTATCTTTTTCCTAGCTCTCATGCCAGCTTCATCATTATCCAACATCAATATCACTTTATCAGCATATTTTCTCAACAACCATTTCCTATCTCCTAAATCATCTCCTCCTAAAGCTACACCCTGAGGAAATCCGAATTGATGCAATCTCCACACATCACTAACACCCTCTACTAGTATCAGAAATTCTTGATTATAGTTTTGATTATGGATATTATATAGTGTATTGTGTTTTTTACTACCAGATTTAACCATATATTTTTTATCTGATACTCCAGAAACATCTCTCCCTTCAATTGCTACTATCTTTCCACTTTCATTTCTGTAAGGATATACAGCTCTATTATAAAGTTCGCTTGATTGGTCAGTACAAAATTTCACTTCAAAATATTTAAGAGTTTCCTCATCAAATCTTCTTTCTATAAAATACTTTGGAATTATATCTTGGTAACTTTCCAAAATTTCCTCGTTTATATAATACTCGCTGTTATAGCGATTTATTGCTTTATTAACTTTTTCTGCTGTAAGCTCTTCCTTTATTACTCTTTTTGTAACTTGAGTTTCTTCATAATCTATATCTTCACTTTCCATCAACATATTAATTGCTTCTTTAAAATCGACACCTTCTATTTCTTCTATAAAATTAATTACATCACCTTTGAAATCAGAACACCCAAAACATTTAAAATAACCTTCTTTTGGTTTTACATAAAAGCTGGGGGTTTTATCTCGATGTGCTGGGTGAGGACATTTAGCTTTGTAACTGTCACCAGACTTTTTTAAGTCAGCATATTGGCTTATAACCTCCTTTATATCAATTTTTTCTTTTAGTTTTTTTACATCAATCATGATTAACCCCCTTAATTAATTTTCACCTTCTTCAAATCTTTTATTTTTTATAAATGTTTCAGCTTCATCAACCAATTCTTCTTTTTGTCTTTCATACTGTTCCACCATTTCACTATCAAGTATTTTATAATTCTTTGCTACAATAAAATCCCCATTTTCAGTTTTAACCACAATTGTATCACCCGACCTAATAGCACTAGCTTCACTTTTATCCAATAGATTCAACCATTCCCTAATTGTTTCATCTTTTACTGGGATACCTGCACTCATATCAAAAAATTCTTGTGGATACATATCTCCTACTGACATTAATTATCCCCCCTGTTATAACTGTTTAAAAGTTACTCCATCATTTACTTTTTCTTCCTCTAAATGAACAGGCCCTTTACTAGCATATTGAATACCTTCTATAAAAGATTTATATTGTTCCAAACCTCCATCAATTCCTCCCCTAAAAATAGCAATCCTATTGCTTGTAGAATGACTAAAATGACCGCCGGGTTCAACTTCATATAACTCAACACTAAGACAATCTTTTATATATTCATCATCATCTTCTCGATAATGAATTATACCTTTTAATTCCATTTATACTTCCTCCTCAAATTTAAGTCGTTTTGTATTCAATTGCATTGGGATAAAATTTGAATCCCAATCTTTGTGTTTTGGCCCAAATCTATTCTTCTTAACTGTAAACCCATAATCTGCTCTTGGGTTTCTTGTTTTTTCATCTTCATCTAACTCTCTCAGTATACAAAATGCTGTTGAAAACCTTTCAATATCATGACTTTCGGCTGACATATGATATTCATACGTTTTTGCTTGGCTAGCTGTTAATACAGGAATCCTCAAGTTTTCAGCTATTTCCTCTTTCATTGTTTGAACTACACTGCCCAAAAATATCCTTAACTGTTCTTCAGCAGCTTCTGACGCAGAACTCATTTTCACATAATCCCAAATGAATGTTTTTATATTGTGTCTCTTTTTGAAGTATTTTGCTCTTTGCACAAGCATTGTAGGAGTATAACCTGTTACTTGGTCAATATAGAGAGGGGCGTCTTGAAGTCTTTCTACAGCTTCAAATACTTTTTCTTTACACTCTTTTGTTTTATATTTTCTGCCATTAATTTTTATTTCTTCCCTGTCTGCATTATACAAACCATTTTCTATTATTATGCTTGGGAGACCAGTTATTTCCATTATTAGCCTTTCTTCTTGTTCTTGAGGAGATTGTTCATTAGCTCCCAAGTAAACGGGTATCCCCTTATCAATTGCGAGATATTTAGCTACATTCTTTAATATAACGGATTTACCAACATTAGTGGGAGCATTTATAACTGTTGCACTCCCCGGCCTTAAAAGTCCCCTTGTAAAGTCATTAATAGCTTTAAATGGAATAGGCAAACCAACATAATCATTTTCAGAGGGTTTCTTATTCTTATACCTTTCTACAATACTTTGTTTTCTCTCTAGAGATTCCTCAGAAGAGCCTGCATTATATTTATTAGATATTTTTAGTATTTCTGATTCAGCTCTGTTTACAATTTCTTCTGTTTCCCATTTTTCATAATTAGCTATTAGGTTATCTTGATAAGAATCTAATGTCATTAGTAAATCATTGGTAAGATTAACTTTCTTTAGTTTTTCCACATGAACATCAAGATTACTTGCGTCAACTGGCATATCTTCAAGCATTTCTATATATTGAATCAATTCTTGTTGATTCTTAAATATTCTTTTTAATGATTTCTTTACCTCCGGAAATTCATCTGTTACTGATATAATTGTCATAGGGTCTAGCTCTAAATTATCTACATCTCTTTTACTTGCTAAATAGTTTGCTACCATAAAAAGACATCTATTCTGTTTCCTGTTAGGGTCATTAGTGAAAAAATCTTTGTTTATTTCGTTTGCTAAGTCATATATTTTCTCTGGGTTTTGGAGAATAATTGATATGACATTTTGTTCAGTAACAAAACTTTCTATTCTATCTCCCACCAACACACCTCCTTAAACTTATTCATAAGGAATATCCATATACTCTAAAACTTCTTTCAAACCTAATTTGTTCATGCAATATTTCCATAGTTTTGGGTGAGTTTCTTTTAGTTTTTGAAATCTATAACGATAAATAAACATTTCCACCTAATTGATTATAAAATTCTCGTATCCTTCTCTTAGTCATTTCTATTTTAGTGTCTAATGGGAGGTTTTGCCTTAATTTTAATAAATTCATTTTTTCTTCATATAAATACAATATATAATACTATAATTTATTGTGTCATAGATAGTATCCATCAATTTTTCATCTTTCACTTCCATTTCATTTTTATTGGCGAAAGAGTTCAATCTAGATATTTTATCCAACAACCTCGTCAAAAAGGCTTTATTCCCACCAAATTCAAGTGTTTTTTCAGCTGAATTACCATAATCTTCGTTCTTTCTTCTATAAATGTCCTTCATTTCAGCAAATGCCTCGTTTATAGATTTGTCGCTGTTACTGTCAATATAGCTCAAACAACATTTTATTATTTCTCTCACAGTTCTTGAATTATCAACTATACCATATTTATTCTGGATATAAATAATATCTACAAAATCTAGTAGTTTAGATGTCAAATTACCAACTGTTTTACATTGAACATAGTTTATTTTTGTATCTATATCCTCTACAATGCTACCAGCCATAAAGTTATAATAAGCCAAATTTTCCTCTTTTTCCTTACATGTGCACTTTTCTCTTACCAATTGTGAGGGTATTTTATCATAAGTCATTAAAATAATCCTCCTCTAATTCATCATCATTTTCTTGTAAGTGAGTATCATCAAATTCCTCTTCCTCATCCTCTCCCATTTTTTCTAATTCCTTTTCTTCATATATTTCTTTCATTTTCTTATACTTATATAAATCATCCTTAAAGTAAAATGAGTAGCAGGGGCTATACATTTTTGGTTTTTCGTTGAATACTCCCCAAAGTAAAGTTTTCATTTCTTCAAACTCCAAACCTTCCTTATTCATAAAGTGCTTTATTTGATTAATAAACCTAGGATAGTCTTGAGAAGAATTAGAAAACCCCCTACCAGTAGAGTTTTTTAACATGATTTCAAACCAACCAACTAATTCTTTCACATTATCGGGGGTGTAAGGGTAATCAAATCTCATGTTATCCTCCTCCTGATAGGGGGATTTTAAAAGTTACTTATTTACCTCTATAATATCCAGCTCACTTCCACAAATAGGGCAATAGTTCTTTTCATCATGAATATAACCACCAGCACTAGCAGGTCTTACCTCATAACTTTTATGATTGTGGGGACAAGTTCTGACCTCTTTCAGAGCTGGCTCTACCTCAAGCTCTTTCATTAATTTTCCTCCTTCAATTTTTCAAGATATTCTTCTGCTTGGTTATAAGTCAGTTCACCAATATTTCTGACACCATATTCTTCCTCAAGCATATCAGAATTTGTCTCTTTATCAATTCCTACCTGTTTGCAAGTATTAACTATCTTTTTCCTTAATTCTTCAAAAGGTATCTTATCTTTTTGTTCTTCTATTTTCTCATAATGGTTTTTTATATCTTCCTCGGTTACACCAAGTTTTCTGTTAAGCTCCTCTATAGCTTCATCAAATGCACTTTTAAAGTTCTCAAATGCTTCTTCTGCACTATTACCTGCTGGAATAGGCTCATTAGGGAATGTGCTAATTCTCTGCTTTGCATCAAACTCTCTTGTGCTGTTAACACGCAATAGACGATTATCATCTTTATCTACATCATAAAAGATTATAATATCAGCATCATTGATAAGATAATCTGCTGAAGAACCACTAATAGCAGGTCTTACTCTATCTACTTTCTTACCTTTTGCATTCTCTACTTCTTTGTATTTGCTATGACTGATGGATATTAGGCCATACTCTGAAGACTTAATCATATCATGCGGTTTTTCAAACTCTTTTGTTACCATTCTCCATGACTTACCAAAGTCACTAACATTACCGGGGTGGTCTTTTAATTTCTTTTCAATCATATAATCCATACAATATTCATAAAGTTTATCTTCTGTGTCAATAACGAATGTTTCAAAATCATGATTACCTTTAATAAACTCCTCTACCAATTCCATAAATACTTCCCATTCCATCTTCCCAGACATTTTAGCTCTTTGTGCAATATCTGTTTCATAAACTGACATAGCTTTAGTTCCAGTTTCTGTGAGAGCAAACATAGAATTAGGGAATTGAGCAGCAAAGGAAGTTTTACCTATCCCCGGCTGTCCAAACACAAGAATGGAGTATTCATTTAAATTTTGGGCTGGCACAGTCTTCTGTTCTGGAATTAGTTCCACTAATTACCACTCTCCTCTTTTATTTGTTTATACCTAATCACTTCTCCACAATTTTTACAGTAAAAATCATATTCAAGCCGAATTATTTTGTTATCACACTCCTTACAGTATAATTCTTTTTTACTAATGGTATTATCCCCTAAAATCATTAGTTTATAATATAATTTCTGTTACTTAAAATTCAAATATAATTTCTGTTACTTAAAATTCACTTGAGTATCAAGTTTATCTTTATCTTCATTAACAAATATTGCACACTTTATTGCATTTTCAGAATTATAACCATGTTTATCTAGCACTTGTAGTAAATCTTCTTTTAAGCTATCACCATTAAACTCCCTCTCTATTCCAGCAATTAAAGGTTCTCCATCATAATAAACCGAACGACCATTAATAGTTAATTCACCTTCAATTTTACCCCTATTATTCCTAGTATGGGACACCTTGTCCCCTCCTTTGTTATTAAAACCTTCCTATTTACCCTCTATTAATATCTTATCATATTTTTCTGTGTGTGTGTCGAGAGTTACCTGTGTTTTTCTTATAAAATATTTGTTTCATTCATATTTTCTATCTCTCCTTTGACCCCTTAAAACCCCACAATGCCAACTCCCTCGTTTATAATACAATTTCTGTTATTTTAAAAATCCACTTTAATTTCGGGTTTATCTTTATTTTTTCTAATAAATATTGCATACCTTTTTGCATTTTCATAAGCATAATCATGTTTATCTAACACTTGTAGTAAATCTTCTTTTAAACTATTACCATTAAATTCCCCTTCTATTTCAGCAATTAGAGGCTCTCCATTGAAATAAACTGTGTTATCATTAATGGACAATTCACCTTTCATTTCAATTCCCACCTCCATTATTTCTTGTTTATCTGGATAATCTTCAAGACCAACTTCTCTTAATTTATTCATAAATTCCTCATCAGACATATTCTCTATTCTTTCCTTAACTTCTTGAAAAACCCCACAATGCCAACTCCCTCGTTTATATATTATCTGCTGTTACAGTCACCAATCCAAATCATCAACTTCTTGATTCTTCTCATGCTCTTTTAGTTTTCCTATTTCTAGCAGATTTGTTGTTCCATCACTATAACCAAAATCATCAACCTGCACTTCATTTCTAATATAAACACCTAGTGCAACATTATCATATTCTTCTACTTCTTCCATTTCCTCGATTACTTCACCAGTCGCTGTTAAATGATAGAAGTTAAGGTTAAACATACGAGGATTGAAATCATCATCAAATTCTTTTATAACATTCACTATACCTTTTACATCATCACCATCAGTATTTTTAAGGCTTTGCAGGTGTTCTTTAGCAAGTTTCACATCTTGTTCTGTTGTATCATCTCTATTTTGAATATAATTTATATAATTCTCTATCTCACCTTTCACAACCTGCCTTCTAGTTAATTCTTCATCCCCTTCTGGATTATAAGTGTCAAAAACCAAAACTTCATACATCATGTGCTGTTCCTCATCTTCATAGTATTCCTCTATCTCTGTCACATCACCTGCTATTCTAGCGGTTGCTTTTTCTTCTCTATCCCTATCATCAGCATAAATGCCTATTGAGTTACTATACCCATTCTTATTGCTTACAAATGGTCTTATATTTCTCCTATACTCCCCATCATATTCATATTCTTCAAGAATACCATTAACCTGTATAAAATCCCCTCTTTGCAGTTCATCAAAAAGCTGTTCAGCATAATTCCTATCAGCATTACGAGGACTATTCAATTGAACAGTTATAAAACTATCACCACTTGATACATTAACTGTGCACCTAGCATTATTCCTATCACCTAAATTCGACAATTCCACATCAGCCACTTCCCCAGATACAAAACCAAAATTAAGAAATTCTGCCATACCTATATTCCTCCTATTTATGATTATTTGCCCTTATAAGGGCTTTTTATACCTTCCAAAGGGTATAATACCTATTAACTCTATCTTTTTCTTAAAACCCCATTTTAAGCCTTCAGATAACATATATATTAGATAATACAAACTATTTTGAAAGAATGGATTCTAATCTTATAGTATATCACAATTTCAACTAAATGTCAAGTCCTAGAGAAGAAAAATTCGCCTGCCTATTTTTTATTTAATAAGCAGGCTACTACTAGTCCAAAAATTTGTGTTTATCCTTACTATCAAGTGCTTTCTTTATTTTTTCCTCTAAAAATGCTAATACTTTTCCTACTGTTTCTGGAGAAACTATCAAGAGTATGAGAAGTATCAATATGAGAGTAAAAAGTATATCCAACCTATCATCTCCTTCCTTCCCCTTCACTTATATTATACGATTGAGGGTGGTGTTTGTCAAGACCTATTTTCAAATTCTAATCATGATTACTTGATTTTTCTTTTAAATTATGATATAGGTTTATAATTGTATAACCTGTTAATCTTTTAAGATGAGGAATATATTTTGGATAATTTTTTCTGATATATTCCTTTGCTTTCATGCACTTTTTAACTGTAATTTTTATCACTCCTTATTATTGTTCTTCTCTCCTCTCTCCCCCTTCACTTATATTATACGATTGAGGGGGTATATTGTCAAGAGCAAAAATCAAATTGTTTATCTTAAAAATATTCAGACATTTTTAAATAAAAAAATGGGCTGGTATTAACCAACCCAGAAATCATCAAATAATATTTGTCTTTCCTCTCCTGTATGACTTCCTCGATTTAAGAATCTATAATATTCTTCCTCAAAATCATCATTCGTGAAAGAAAACCTATCAAGTTCATGTGGGAGTTTATATTCAGCTTTTTTTGTTTCATGCAAAAATAACCACTTAAAATACTGTGAATAACGCTTTATTCCATATTCCTCTAGTCTAGGGGCAGAATTGACCTCTAACACTCCAGCAGGGGCAAATGCACCGCTTTCTGGTCTTGCTACTACATCAACTGCACCAAAATCTAATCCTAATATATTAACAGCTAAACTAGCCGATTTAATAATATCTTCTATTTGTCTATAATCTGACCACCTCAAAGTGTTGAAACCCTCACATACACCATTATCATTAAGATTCCATACAGGTTGTGATTGTTGTTCTTCTGGCACTTCTTTTCTTGCTACTATTATAGCTTTACCACTAGCAATATGCACTCTGTATTCTTCTTGTTTTGGATAAAACTCTGAAAAATAGCCAATATCAAAATCTAATCCTTCTCTTATTGCGGTAGATACTTCATTAACATCTTCTAGTAATTTAAACCCTCTCCCCCCATGATGTCGTTCTTTCCGAGCTACTAAAGGAAGAATATCACTAATCCCTTCATAATCATCATTCAATACCATTCTTCTGATTTCTGTAAGACTGTAAACTGGTGGTGTTGGAATTTTATTTTTCATAAAAATTTGTCTCGCTTTTAATTTATTAGAGCATTTTTTGATACCCTCTTTTATATTATATTCAAAATCTGTTGGTGGAGTATAAGACGCAAAAGTTCCAAACCTAATAGCTATTTCATACCTATCTTTAATAAAATCTCCCTCTAATAGTGTCATTTCATTATTTTTACACAGAATTAAATCCAAATCCTCAAAATCTTCGTTTAAAGTTTCCCAAATTCCTCTTATCCAATCTGTGTCTTTATAAGTGTATATTGCTCTCCGCATTATCTCAACCTCCTCACACTATTAGTGTTATTTTTACTTAAATATTTGTCAATTAAACTTTTCCCATAATCATGATGACTTCCTTTCCTTACAATAATTGATACAGCTTTCCCTTGAAATATAGTTCCATTTTCTAGGAATTTAATTTCTATAAATGAAATTTCTCTATTACTAGATGGAGAAGTATCATATCTAATATCCCATATTTCTGCCTTTACACCATCAAATTCTACAACTTCACCTATTTTATATTTCATTATTTTAATCTCCTTACACTATTCATGAATTTTTGTATTTCTTTTTCTCCAACTTTAAAATAACCACGATTAGCCCAACCCTCTAAACCTACCATTCCTTCTACTTCATAAGATTTATTACTATAAACATCATCATAACCATTATTTCTCATTTTATTTTTAATTATTAATTCTCTATTTTCTTCATGTGCTAATTTAAAAGCCTCATCTCCCTTGTGTTTTAAACACTTACCCATTTCTTCTAATTCTCTTAATCTTCTTATATTAACTCTTACTTTTTCTCCTATTTCAAACTTGAAATCACTCATTTATAATACCCCCTTATTCTAATANTTTTTTTTACCTTATTAATTTTCTTTTCTTCTTTATTTTTATCATAATAATCTACACTATCACTATCATAGTTCCCACCACTATCATGACTTCTGAAAGAAATATTAATCCTTTGTCTTACATTATCACTAATATAAATATAAAACCCTCTGCTAGCCATATCCTCACCCCCCAAAACTTTGCATAAATTCTCTTGACAAGTCCTGTTCATCAGCTTGAATATACTTTTGCGTAGTTTGAATACTACTATGACCTGCTAATTCAGCAATCCTATAAATATCCATACCTGACCTGTGCAAATGAGTAAAACAACTTGCTCTATAATCATGAGCTGACAACTCTTTACCAATTGTTTCTTTTGATATTTGTTTTATTAATCTACTCGCTTGTCTTGATGAAAGACTAGAGTTCCATTTATTAGCAATTACATATTCGCAAGTGTGTGAGTTTAAATAACCTTCAACAAATTCCTCAAAGTATTCTTTACTCATAAAAACCATTCTATCTTTCTTCCTCTTACTGTTCTCTATTATTATTCTAACATATTCATCAAATTTTGTCAAGTGTTCTCTTTTAATATTTATTAATTCTGAAATCCTCACACCTGTTTGAAATAATATACTCAACATAGCTTTTTTCCTATTACTATCAAGCATGGATAGCATTTCATCTACTTCATTACTATCAACTATTTCTCTTTGTGTTTCTCTTGTAGATAACTGTTCCCTTTGCAAAACACTACTGTCTATTCCTTTACTTCTGCTTAAAAATTTATAATAACATTTAATACCATTTATTTTCAAGTTTATAGTTTTGTTTTGATAGTTTTGACTTTGCATATAACTTACAAATTTATCAATGTCATTAATATCAGCATTTTTTAAATCACAATCAATAAATTTTTTAAATTGACTAATTGCTATTAAATAGCTTTTGATGGTATTGTTTGAGAAATCTCTTACATTACTTAAATACTTTTCAAACTCTCTCATAATACACCACACCTTATTCTATCTAATGATACCGAATACAATTGTTCCACTCTTTGTTTTGATATATCCAATTCTTCTCCTATTTCTCTGAAATTTTTACCTCTAATCAATTTATCTTTTACTATTTTTGCTCTCCTATTCGTTAGTTTATTTTCAATAAATTCTATTATTTCAGAAATCATCAATTCCTGTTCTACAGAATCTGTATCATTACCTACATATTGCAATACTTCTTCTGCATTACTTACTTCATTTTCTTGTTCACTTTTTCTATTTCTAATATAATCTATTCGGCATCTTTTTGCTCCTAAATATACCCACGTAGAAAAACTTGCTTTATCAGAATCAAATTTTTCCCTCATCTCATAAAATTTTTCTAATTGTATTTGCATTAATTCTTCATCAAAATGACCATTAATTTTTGAAAACTTGATAAGATAACCCCAATATTTGCGTAGTTCCTCATCTTCAATATAATCTATCATATCCATAGAATTCATTCCTACTGTCATTTTTATACCCCCTCTACTTTCTTAACTTTTATTTGAATCCCATTTCTAAAATCATTATATCCTATATTAAACCAAATGTCAAGTTTTTTTCTGTAATTAATATCCTTATCATAGTTAAAAAATATACCATCAATCCCATTTAAGGTAATGAGCAAATGCTCACCTGTTTTTGTAGTTCTAAAATTATCAAGATATTGGTTAGAAATTTTAAAATATGGTCTAGGATTTCCTATTCCAAATGGACTTAATATTTGTAGTTTATTATACAATTCCTCGTTTATATATTCTGTGCTGTTAAAGGTATAATCCACTTCCCTTTCTTTATATTCTATACCTTCTGTTTTTTCATAAAGATAGTCTTTTAATTCCTCTATTTTGCCCTCTTTTAAACTGAATCCACAGGCTTGCTTATGACCACCAACACTTTCAAACAACTTTTCCCTGCCCTTTAATGCATTAGTGATGTGAAGTGGAGATATACTCCTTCCACTCCCATAATTATTCTGATTAATTGCAATTGCAGGTTTGTTATATTCCTTTTTTATTTCACTAGCAATTAATCCTGTAACACCCTTAACAAAGTTTCCTTTATAAATGATAATATTTTGCTCATCACTTACTTCTACTTCTTCAAGTGCATTTTTAACTATATCTTTCCTTCTTTCATTGTATTCTACAAGTTTTTCAGCATTTTCTTTAAGATTTTTACCCATTAACAATTCTAATGGTGAAGTATTAAATTCCAACCTATTAACAGCATTAAAAGCAGGGGCTATTTTAAATGCTATATTTCCGACACTCCATTCATCAACACCCATAACATTAGCTAATACACTCAAAGGCTTATAATCGAGTGTATTTAGTGATTCTAGTCCTTTTTTTACTATCCACCTATTATCCCCCTGCAAAGGGGTTAAATCCGCTATAGTGGCAATACAAGCCAATTGAAGGTATTTATCAGCAGGTTTTGTTTGATAGTTTATTATCTGATACACTACACCTGCACCACATAATTGACCGAATGGATAACTATTATCAATTTTAGGATTAATCCATATTACTTTTGGCGGATTATCCTGTAAATGATGGTCAATTACCATTACATCAACACCATTTTCTTTTAGCCTTTGAATTTCCTTATGACTTGATATTCCACAATCAATCATGATTACTAAATCAAATTCATATTCTAATATATCATCTATCTCATTGTCAGATATAGAATATCCATATTTTCTATTTGAATTTATTACTTGAGCATTATATCCTTGCTCTACTAAATAATCATACAGCATAAAACTGCCAAAGATACCATCAACATCATAATCTCCAAAAATTAGGACTTCTGAATCAAAGTCTTTGTGGTCTTTCAAATTTAAATAAAATTGTTCAATATTTTCTAATTGATTAGGATTACTCAATTCTGGATTTATTTTTATACTTCTATTTTGTTTAACTTGTTCAAAAATTTCTTGTTCCATTGAATAATTTTTAGAATCATTCATATTTTAATTGTTCCCCCTTTCACAAATTTATTCTCCTTTTCTGATACATCAAGAGCAGTTATGAGGATAACCTTATTATTTCTTACCTGTAATATTATCATATACTGGCTATCCTCATAACATAACTCTTTACCTGTATTATTATACAATCTCAATTCATTTTCTATATCTCGGAGATTATAAATGATTCTATCTATATTTATATCTCTTTCTTTTATTCTATTTTTGAAGTGTTTTGTTTGAACATAATCCATTATAATCTCCTTTCACTAATTAAACCATTCTTTACGCCTTCCAGATTACGTTACCCCACCACATATTCTAATAATATTTTACTTTACAGCATGGACTTCTTGACAATTTGCACATACAGCAATTCCTGTTGAATTATTATAATCGACTAATTCAGAGCTAATTTTATAATACTTATTGCAGGAATGGCACATTATATAGTTTTGCTGTTCTACCATAGATAGTTTATTAAATTCTTCTTCTGATAGTATAATAACTTCATCATTATCTTGTTCTTCTTTTGAAATCCCATAGTTAGGATAGAATTTATTTTCTTTTCCTTCATAGCAAAAAGCACACACATGAAATTCTTCTCCACTATCTTCAAAGTTCAGAGTTTTACCAGCTTTTGTGGCTATACTGTCTTTATAATATATCCCACAACAGTCACATTTTTCAAAGTTATGCTTTACAGTCGAAACAGGAGTTTTAGTTTTGAAATCATATATCCTAAAATACTTGAGAGAAAAGGAATCTTTACTTTTGCTATAACCGTCTTTATTTCTGTTCCTATAAGCTGACCTTCCCTTATAACTTGTTGATTTAGTTTTAATATAACTTCCATCAAATTCCATTTTTCTCACAAATTGTTTTGTGTCTAAATCATATTTGTATATCATTTCTTCTTCTATTTCCCCAATGAATGTTCCATTTGTTGTTTCATCACCGAATCCTTTTCTTATCATACTATTTAGACTTGCATATACAATTCCTTCATCAGTTTGCATTATTTTGAGAGGATTACGATAACGCAGGAGATAAAGATTATTCCCTTCACTATCATATATTGAAAGAGCAAAACTACCTCTCAATTTTTCGCAAACTTCTTTCACATCTTCTATTTCAAGTTCGCCTTCTTTTTCCTCTTGAAGTTTTTCTACTATAGCATAACTATCAGTTTTGATATAATCATCATCTCTGTCTTTCTTTGGCACATAATCTCTCAATGCATTATCATTAGAAATTACTCCATTGTGAGCTAAAACTATTTTATTATCTTCTGAAATGAAAGGGTGATTGTTTTGATTTTTTGATTCTTTACCTTTCGTAGTTTTTCTTGTGTGTCCGAGATACAAATCAAAATTGCCCTCATATTCTACCTTATTCCAATCAAATTTTGATGCTTTTACAGGGCTTTTTGTTATCCTAATTTCTTCTTCCCCAATACTTGCTACACCTGTTGCGTCAGTTCCTCTTTTTTCTCCTGCTATTCCCATATTTTTCAGTTTTTCCTCATCTTTAATTGTTGTTCCGAATATACTGCACATATTTTATATCCCCCTTTATATTTTTATCTTCACTTATAATTATAACATATTTTATTAGATTTGTCAAATTCACTCTCTGTCACTTATTGACATTGAAACTCTATCAAGATGTTCATTAAACTCATCTAAATCATCACCAGTATAAGCAAACATCACCTCACTTCCATCAATCTCTACATTGTCTTTTTTCTTCTTTATCATATCAGTTATACTGTTTTTAATATCAGAGTAATCCTTATCTTCATCTATTTCTTCTTCAATGCAGGTTGTATCTGTTATATTTTCTTGAGGATTAATTTTAGAAGAATCAATATCCAATTCTTTATTTGTTATCCTTTCTCTTANTCTATTAAGAATCGGGTGATTTTGNACAGCAAATATTCTGCTATAGTTATCCACCCGATTAAGAAGTTTTTGAAGTGTTTTATTTGACACACCTAGTGCATAGAGAAGTCCACAAGTTCTAGCTGACTGGTCTTGATACCCCCCTAGTTTAGTGAGAAGTTCTTCAATTATATCCCACTCAAATTCCTCTATCATATACATAATTTTATCTATTACATCAACATAATAAGGCACATTTTTAGGATTTCCTTCAAAGTGTCTTAATTCCATACTTCCCCTGTAGAAAAAACTGTGAAGGTTGATTCCAAAATACCTTGTATTATTATACTTATCTCCTCTGTGTGCATAACTTTCACCATACCATTCTTTTTCAAGAGTATCAATTACTTCATCAATATTCTTTTCAGTAATCCTTCTATCATAGAGCTTATATCTGATAGATTTAATTGTTTTGAGAAAATCCTCATGATGATGAACACTTTTAGAATAACCACCATTATTTCTTCCTTCTTCATTTAGTCTATCAACATTAGGCAATCTATATTCTGGCACTATATCCATTATTATATCTTCTATTTCTGCAAGAAAAATAACCAACTTAATAAAATCCATTTTATTGAATCCTCTTTCATCCCCAGTTTGACTAAAGTGTATATGAGTGCCTGTTGTTTGTCTAAATATAAAATCGTGACTTTCAAGTGCAGGATAATTTTCCATAAGTGTTCTTAACATTTCTACTGCTGTATCACACCCTCTATAAACAAATTCATCATTATAATCTCTGTTGCTGAAAGAGAAACTGTTATCTGTAGTGCGAGCAAAACCATTCATTTTTTCTCGAAGATTACCATTCCAACCCCCCTCAATTTCTAACCCATATTGAGTGTTTGTGAGAAATTCAAAGTTTTCTAGTTCTTTTAATTGTGATAAATTATTTTCAATATATTCATTTACACCAACAAAGAACAAAATATTATCTTTTACAAAATCTTTTACTTGATTACTAATTTCAAAAAGTGGCACAAGAAATTTTCCTGTTTCATTTTCTACTATAAAACACCTTTCCAACTCATCATCAATTTCTTCCATCATTGTGTCTATTATCATACCCTTATAATCATCAGATACAATATCTCCTTCATCATTCTCATACCTGTTTGTAAATGTTACTTCTACCTGTTTCATAGTATTAAACGCTAAATCTTCCATACTGTCAAAATTAGTGTGTTGTTTTATAAGACTATCAGATACATTTTCTTTGATTTTTCTTTTAGCTATTTCTACAAGATTTCTCATTTAAATTCACCCCTTTTATTTGTTTGCCCTTTTCATCTTCTAAATACATTGTAACATATTCTGTGGAGTTTGTCAAGAGATTTTTTGAATTAATTTAAATTAGCCACCCCATGTTGCCACCCTATAATAAAATATACTATAATTCATGATATACCAACAATAACAAGTGTCCACTTTTCTTATAATTTTAATTAGCCACCCAATCTTCTTACATAATTTTCTTTTCTATTTATTTTTTTATAATCATCTTTTAATAATCCTAAATTAATACTATCATAATAATCTTCTCCATTAACCCCACTACTTTCTAATACATAAACTCTAATCCTTCTATCATGTTGGAAAGGATGAGTTAAAGATTCTTTGTCCTTTAAAAACCCAGATTCAACCCTCAAAACATCTTCTACATTCCCCTTAAAGGAAAATATATCTCCATTATTCACTTCAATAGCAACTTCTTCATCTTCAAATAAGAATTTCATAGTTTTATTCTCCTTACTTTATTAGGGTTTTTACTTCTTTTTCTGTAATTTTTGACTAATTTTTTTGCGTCTATATTAACTTTTTCACCAACATCATCTTCTACAAAACTTGTTTTAACTACTTCTACCCTTACTGATGGAAGTAAATCGTTTTTATTATATTTTGAATCTTTTGGCAAGTTTTCAATAACTTTAAGAATATCTATATTTTCATCATTTGTTAATTCAAAAATATCCCCATAATTAATTTCCTTTACAATTTTGCCTTTATCATTTACTATTTTCATAATTTTATCTTCCTTACTGAATTAACCGCCTTTTTAAAGTATTTACTATTTACTTTAAATATTCTGCCAATATGATTACTTTTATTTTTATGCTCTAAAATTTTAACCCTCATTCCGACACCAGAATTCCAAACATTAACTACTTTCATTATAGCTTTATCTGTAGTAATATCATATCTATCATTAGAACAGGGTTTTCCTGTTACAATATCACCTTCTTTAAATTTATTCATTTATATCAACTCCTTCAAGAAATCTACATATACAATTTTTTTCAAATAAATTATCAACACATTCCCTTAAATATTTATCATTGTGTTCTGGATAACATTTATTTTTCTGATAATAATATACCTTTCTTTCATCTACATCATTCCAATTATCGCAGTTTTTACCTCTATATTTTAAATTATACCATTCTGGAGAAGGGTTATATCCTCTGTTTTCCATTTCTTTCATAACTTTGAGGTGGAAAGCGATTAATCTCTCTTTGCTATATTCCCATACATAATTAACTGTAGAATGATTTTGCTCATACCCATTCCCTCTTAATGCACAAAGCTCTCTGTGTTGTCCTATTAACTGCTGTCTTGGGAGTTTATTTAATAATTCCTCATGCCATAATCTCAATTATATCTCCCCCCTTCAATAATAATGTTATCATATTATTTCTTGCTTGTCAAGCATTTCAACTGAATTTTCCATATATTCTTTCGCAGGTTTTGCCATTTTTTCAAACCTATCAGAATCTATTGCTTTTATTTGGCCTTCTTTTAAACTTACATTATAATCCCCAACTTCAATTATTTCTACTCTAATTTCATTATAAGGTAAAAATTCTAAAACTTTTGCCACATTTCCAGCAACATCTTCATAATAACCACCAATTTTTACTTTCATTATTAATTCCCCCTTTATTTTTTGTCAAGTCTTTTAATCGAATTTTTCTCCATTATTCTTTTGTATCTAGGGCTTTTCAAATTTGATAACAATTCAGTTAAAAATTCTTTTCCCTCATGACTTGCAAAATCACTTTTTATTATTTTAAATCTAATTATAACTATATCAGATAAATTCTCAAATTCATATTTA
>SL_8KL_010_SEDDRAFT_10001818_pt1 | contig 18380 bp, 14 predicted proteins | sample SodLakKL_010_SED_4_FD_11160 | JGI IMG/M metagenome (IMG submission 11160)
GAATCATCAGCATTGGAATAGGTTGTGAGCATCGGCATATCCAGTCCAAAGTCTTCAGCCGCCCTCACTATTAAAGAGGCAGAATCAGACAGCCCGTAGATGATGAGAAGATCGGGGTCCTCAACAATAATCCTCTGGATCTGTGAGGTGAAATCGGTGGTATCAAGGCCGTAGGATATGGCCGCATCATCTGAAAGCATATCCTCTCTGTCCATCTTTTCCAGGCCGGCCCTTATTCCTTCCATACCGTCGAGCCCAACCTCATCATTCTGATAGAGCACTGCTATATCTTCCGCCTCAAAATGGTCCGCAGCATACATGGCCTTCATCTTACCCTCGTGTCTGTAGGTGGGCTGGACCGGGAAGAAATTCTCACCCAGTTCGGTCAGCTCAGCGGCTCCTGATCCAAAGTATACGGAGGGAATACCGGCCTCTCTTACCAGCTCGGCCGAAGCTGTGATACCTGGTGTGCCCAGCTGACCTACAATGGAGAACACCTCTTCATCGTGGATTAATTCCTCAACATAATCCCGGGACTGGGCCGGATCGAACTCATCATCTCTGGTGAGAAGTTCGATCTCACGCCCCCGCACTCCACCTTCCTCTTCATTTATGGTGTTGAAATAAGCGTTCATGCCCTGGTAATAGGGAACTCCTATTAAGGCAAAAGGACCTGATTGGGCTCCCACTGATCCCACTTTAATGCTGTCTTCAGTTACACCCTGTTCAGAGGCCTGAACTGCTCCAGCTGCCGTGAGAAGGACCAGAAGTGCAAGAACTAAAATCAGGCTTCCGCTTTTTTTAAACATTTTATTTCCTCCTAATAAATTTTGATATTTTCTTGCTTCTCTACTTTTCTTTGCCCAGATAAGCCTCTCTGACGACATCCTGCTCGGCCAGTTTTTCTGCCTCCCCCCCTTCCACTATGCTGCCTGTTTCCATGACATAGGCCCTATCGGCCAGATCCAGGGCCAGCGTGGCGTTCTGCTCCACTATAAATATGGTTGTGCCCTCATCATTTATATCCCTAATGATCTGAAAAATATCATCTACAATGAGGGGAGCCAGCCCCAGTGACGGCTCATCGAGCAGCATTAATTCAGGCCCGGCCATCAATCCTCTGGCTATGGCCAGCATCTGCTGTTCACCCCCGGAGAGGGTGCCCCCTTTCTGTCCCTGCCTCTCCTCCAGAACGGGGAAATAGGAATAAATATCGTCCAGTTTGTCGCGCCAATCCTCATCCTGGCGCCGGGAATAACTGCCTGCTTTCAAATTCTCCAGCACTGTGAGTCCGGAAAATATTCTCCTTCCCTCGGGCACCAGTGTCACTCCCAGATCCACAATATTCTCCGGCTCCAGTTCGAGCAATTCCTGATTTCGAAGTTTAACACTGCCGCAGTCGGCTGCCAGCTGGCCGGATATCACCCTCAAGGTGGTCGTTTTTCCCGCTCCATTGGCACCGAGCATGGCCACAATCTCTCCCTCTCTAACCTCAAGGCTTATATCTTCCAGAGCCTTTATACTGCCATAGGAAGCGGTCACTCCTTCTACTTCCAGCAGTTTTTCCATATTAACTCTCCTCCCCGCCCAGATAAGCTTCCTGGACTTCCTGACTGTTCTGGATCTCCTCCGGAGTTCCTATCTTTACCACCTGCCCAAAATTTATCACGCAGATCCTCTCACATATATCCATAACAAGGTCCATATCGTGTTCGACGACGAATAATGTTATTTCAAAGCTCTCCCTGATTTTCCGCAGTCTTACCGCCAGCCGCTGTGTTTCAGAAGCATTTAATCCGGCTGCAGGCTCATCCAGAAGCAGTAAATCGGGATCGGTCATCAGCACTCTGGCCAGCTCCACCAGCTTCTGCTCACCATAGGGCAGTGAACCTGCCCGTCTTGAAGCCCTTTCCAGCAGATCAAAAAAATCGAGCATTTCAAGAGCCTGATTCTCGGCCTTCTCCTCCCGCCTGAAAAATGAGGGCAGGCGGAATATCTCCTGTAGAATATTTGTCTTCAAATTTATATGGTGACCCACCAGGAGATTTTCCAGCACGCTCAAATTGGGGAAGAGTTCCAGATTCTGAAATGTTCTTGCTATGCCCTTTTCTGGAATCTGGTGGGCTTTGAGATCCAGCAGCTCTACCTCCTGACCATTGTTCCTCAGTAAAATCTGACCAGAATCAGCCCGATAAAAACGTGTTATGATATTGAAAACTGTGGTTTTGCCCGCTCCATTGGGACCTATCAGACCGTATATTTCCCCCTCTTCCAGTGAAAAACTGAGTCTGTCGACCGCCGTCAGTCCTCCAAAGGTCTTGACGAGGTTTTTAGCTTCCAGGATTGCCATGATCATCCTCCCCCAGTCCTCTGTGCCGCTGCTCTATCTGAACTTCCTCCCGTATAATCGGCATGATGATCTTTAATTCCAGCCAGTTGTAGATGCCCATGGGCATAAATTTGATGACAAATATCATGGCCAGGCCTGTGAGAATAAAATTGATATTGGTGATTCTGTTCAGCAGAGGTATGGTGCGGCTTATCTGAGGAATCAGCACCAGAAAAGCCGCCCCGAACAGACTGCCGGGAATGGAAGCCAGCCCCCCGATCACCACCATGGCAAGCATATCGAGTGAGAGTTCCACACCCCATATCTGCGGATGCACGAATCTTTCCGCATAGGCGTAGAGCGAACCGGCAATACCCACATAGAATGAGCTGGCAGCAAAGGCCAGCAGCTTGTATTTTACGAGATTTACGCCCAGTGAGCGGGCCGCATATTCGCTGTCTCTCATCGCCTTCAATGCCCTGCCCGTACGGGAGCGGGCAAAATTATAGGATAAAATCATCACTGCCAGCAGGATCAGTGATATCAAAAGCAAAAAATGATGTGAATAGGCAAATACATAACCGAACATCTCCGGCCGGGGAACCCTGACACCGCCGTAACCACCGGTGAATGTTTCCCATTCCTGAAACACCTGCTGTATGGTCACACCCAGGCCCAGTGTGGCTATAGCCAGATAGAGCCTCTCCAGTCTCAGGGCCACAAGTCCCAGCAGTGTGCCAAATACCATGGGTATAAAACCGGAAATTAGCAGAACAGGCAGAAAATTAATCTGAAAATTGCCGGCCAGATTTGCTGTCAGATATGCTCCCAGCCCCATGAATGCTGCATGCCCCAGCGATATCTGCCCCCCGTAGCCGAGTAGAAAGTTAAAGCCCAGAGCCACAATACCATAATAGATGACCCTTATCATAAGGTTTATATGCCTGCTGCTGAATAAACCTATATGTGTATCGATCCAGATGACCAGCATAAAAAGCATTACAGCAGCCGCATACTTTGCATAAGGATGGGAGCGGATCAGTTCTGATAATTTCATCATTACACCTTCTTCTGCGGACTTTCACCAAATATGCCATAGGGTTTAAAGATCAATACCAGAATCAAAAATCCATAGACTATCACCGTCTGCCAGTCAGTTGAGATATAAAAACCGACCAGATTATCCATTATGCCGATTACCAGCCCCCCAATCACAGGCCCTATGAAGGAAGTGAACCCCCCCAGCACGGCGGCGATAAAGGATTTTAGATGCACATCTGACATCATGCCTGTATATACATTGGTGGAGGGGGCTATCATCAGACCGGCCAGACCTCCCAGAACTGTGGCCGCAATCCAGGTAAAAGAGGTTATTCTTTTGGTGTTTATACCCATCATCCTGGCCACCTCATCATCCTGGGCTGTAGCCCTGATGGCCAGGCCTAAAAATGTATTTTTTATCATCCAGAAAAGACCCAGCATGAGAGCGAGAGCCAGACCGATGACAAAGAAAGAGTGGGGGGTAAATACTATACCCCTGACCACCACCGTACCCGATACCGCCCTCTGCATATAATGTGAATCGGTGCCGAAGATAGCTGCTGCACTGCCATTCACCACCAGTATCAGGCCAAAGGTAACTATCATCTTGCCCAGCAGCGAACTCTCACTGGTGGGACGTATAAATACCCTCTCTATCAGATAGCCGAAGAGCGCAGCCAGCATGATCCCCACAACAAATGCCGTTAGATAGGGATAGGAAAGTCCCGCCCCCTGGCTGTAGGTCCAGACCGTATAGGTCATAAAGGTGCTGAACATGGCCATCTCTCCCTGGGCAAAATTGGTCACATCAGAAACTCTGTATATGAGAACTACACCCAGGGCGGCCAGGGCATAGAGGCTGCCCGTCTCCAATCCTCCTACAATATTTTGAATTAAAATTTGCCAGTGCAAGCTGTTTCCCCCTCACTATTACCCGGCTTCAGCAGTTTACTTTGATGACACTGCAATTATACAATAAAATATGGTGGTTTCAATAGAGTTACAAAACAGTTACTCTCATTCTGTAACCTGCTTGTAACAGGAGTATATTATGATAAAATTGAGAAAAGAATAAAAAACACTATCTTACTGCAGATTGAGGAGGTTTCCATATGAAATTTGCCGGGATGGAGACGGGAACAGTAAAACTCGATAATGGTGAAGAGATCTTTTTTCGGGAAAGCAGAGGTGAGGGACAGAAGCTGGTCCTTATCCACGGTAATATGGTCTCATCAAAACACTTTGACATTCTTATCGAAGCTCTGCCGGCTGAACTTCATATTCTTGCTCCCGATATGAGGGGGTTCGGCAGGTCCAGCTACAATCAGGAGATCAATTCTCTGCAGGAGCTGGCCTATGATCTCCAGGAGGTTATGGATGCCAGGGATTTCTGGCCCTGTTCACTGCTGGGCTGGTCCACAGGTGGTGGTGTGGCCATGGAGCTCACACTTTCCAGACAGAATGATGTGGAGAAGCTTATCCTGCTGGAATCTGTTAGCACCAGGGGTTATCCCATGTTCAAGAAGGATGAAAAGGGCGAGCCTATCTTCAGTGAGCAGCTGGAGACCAAAGAGGAAATTGCAGCTGATCCTGTCAAAACTCAACCCATCAAACAGGCGCAGGAGAATGGAAATAAAGAATTTATCAAAGATGTCTGGAATCAGCTTATCTATGTAAACAATAAACCCGAACCGGAAAAGTACGATGAATATCTCGATGATATTCTCACCCAGCGCAATCTGATCGATATATATTATTCTCTTGCCCACTTCAATATAGGCCCCGAACACAATGGTATAGAGCCTGGCAGGGATGAGGCCGGAGATATTGATGTGCCCACACTCGTTCTCCGGGGTGAGGAAGATCTGGTCATAACTGAAGATATGGCCCGACAGACTGCTGCAGATATCGGCGATAACGCCGGGCTTGTATACCTGGAAGGCTGTGGACACTCTCCTTTAATAGACGATATCGAACAGCTGACAGATGTCATACTGGACTTTCTCAAAAAATAAAAGGGAGGTGTATTGATATGGGTGTAAGCATTATAGGTACCGGCCACACTGAGGTGGGCCGGCTTGAAGACGATATTTACGGGCTCATTGAGGAGGCGGGCCGTGAAGCTCTGGAGGAAGCTGAGATAGATCCCGGTGATATAGGCGGAATCTGGCTAGCCAATTTCAGCGCCGGCAGCTTCAACAGCCAGGAACATCTCGCCCCCTATGCTTTAAATATCGATGAAAAACTGAGATTTACGCCTGCTACCAGGGTGGAAAACGCCTGCGCCTCGGGCTCTGCCGCCATCGCTGAAGCCAGAAGGGCCATTGAGGCAGGAGAAATCGATTTTGCCCTGGTTATCGGAGTGGAGAAGATGACCTCCTGCGACACCAGCGAGACCATGAAAATTCTCTCAAAGGCTTCCTACTGGCCTCAGGAAGGCTCCGAAGGCATGACCTTTCCCGGACTTTTCGCCGAATTCGCCCGGGGCTACAGTGAGCAGCATGATATTGCCCTGGATGAGCTCAGGGAGGATTTCGCCCGCATTGCCGCTAAAAATCACCGCAATGCCACAGAAAATCCTCTGGCCCAGATGCCCTGGGACTGCAGCTATGAAGATATACTATCACTTTCCGAGGACAAAAACCCGGTCATAGCAGAGCCCCTGCATATGTATGATTGCTCACTGATCTCAGATGGAGCAGCTGCAGCTGTGCTCACATCAGCTGAAAAAGCAGAAGGTGAGGATAGGGCTGTGGAGATTGTGGCCTGCAGCCATGTTACAGATCACCTTTCACTGGATAGGAGGGTGAATTACGAATTTACAGCAGGCCAAAAGGCGGTAAAGTCAGCTCTGACCGAAACCGGGCTTGCTGTCAGCGATCTGGATTTTGCCGAAATCCATGACTGTTTCACAATTGCCGAGCTGTTAAGTTACGAAACACTGGGAATAGTCGGAGATGGTGAAGGAAGCCGGGCTATAAGAGAGGGGCTAACAGAACCTGAAGGGAAGCTGCCCATCAATCCTTCAGGAGGCCTTAAGGCCAAGGGCCATCCGGTGGGGGCTACCGGTGTCTCCATGGCAGTGCTCTGTGCCCGACAGCTGAGGGGCGACCCTCTGGGTGTCGATATAGATGGAGCTGAAATCGGAGCCAGCTACAATATCGGCGGCAGTGCGGCTTCCAATTACTTTCTCATATATAAACTTCAGAACGGCTGATACTTCAAAGGTTGTTGACAGATTCATGGGTAAAAAACAAAAAAGGCCGGGCCCTTTTTCGCCCATCAGGGTCCGGCTTTTTTCATATCGTCTCAATTAAAATATACTTTGCTAACTGGGCATGAATCACTCAGGTTTTCAGTTTTTCATAAAGCTCCACAATTTTTGGCCCCGGCTTTAAATCCATTCTCTCCTGTAAAATTTCCCGGCAGCGCGAATAGGTTTTAAGGGCCATGGTTCTTCTTTCCAGAGCCCGGTAACAGCGCATCAGATAATAATAGGCCCTCTCCCAGCAGATATCTATTTTCAATGCCTGATTGCAGTGTTCAATACATCTTTCGTATTTTTCCCGCTGAAAAAATTGCTCTATAATCTGGTTCTGGGCCGTAAGGTATTTATTTCTGAGGTTCTCCCTCTCCTCCCGCACAAAATCGAGATATATCTCCTCGGACAGAAAATCATCCTGATAGAGATCAACAGCCTTCTGAAAATGTTCCACCGCTTCTGAAGCCAGCTCTTCCTTTTTACCCCGGGCTATCAGGTTTTCAAACTCTTCAACATCATAGTAATAGCTCGCATTTTCATTGAAACCATAATGGTTCTTTCTGCGGTTGATAAAATAGGGGGCCTGGCGCGGCTCTCTGTCAGGCTCCAGCGTCTTTTTGAGTGAGTTGAGTGTTACCTTGAAATTGCTGCGGGCACTCTCCAGATCAGAATCGGGCCAGAGAATTGAGCAGATTCTGTCCCGGGAGATCATCTCTCCCCGATGGACCAAAAACAACAGCATCAGTCTCCTGGCTTTTTCTCGCTGCCATTCATCCCCGGATATCTCCTCCCACCCCCGGTAAAACTGGCACCGACCGAAGGCCGAGATTCTCAGAGTGTAACCGGGATGTCTATCCAGACCGCTGTAACCCAGCTCGGCCAGGATTGAACTCAAAACCTGATCCATATCTTCAAAAGATGAACTGCCATCTCCATCCCTGGCTGAGAGCAGCACCGGGACTATTCTGTCAGGGTCCCGGGCTGTAAATAGCGTCTTTCGCTTTAAGAGCTCCATCAGATCATTATCGGATAGCAGATCGAGCAGCTCATGCATTGTCATCTGACAGCGATAGGTCTTATCCTCCTGGTGATTGATGATGGCCAGCCAGTAATTGCATATTGCTCGGCTGAAGACATCATAGGTATTCTGGCTGACTCTGAGCGCTTCCTGCAGATCCTCCCTGGCTCTGACCAGCTTATCCTGCTGAAAGCGATTAATGCCCAGAGCAATCGAAAGCAGACCCTTCAGCCATTCATCCCCTGCCTCCCGGGCTATGGTCTTCCCCTCCCTGGCATATCTCTCACCCAGATTTCTGTCACCGTAGAAAGTCTCGAGCAGAGCCAGGCCCATCAGAGGTTCACACCTGCCCCGGCGCAGTTCAATCTCCTTCAGAATGCTGAGGGCCCGCTGATAGGCTCTGCGGGCTTCATCCGCACTGTAGCCATCTCTGAGCTGCAGAGCATGACCCCTTCTCATCCTGGCCACTGCTTCGGTAAAGGGTGAGGTGAAATCCTGGACAAGCTCCAGGCCTCTTTCTGCCTGTTCCAGTGCTCTCTGATTTGCGCCCAGAAAGGAATATATGAGTGAACGCAGCAGTACCGTCTCACGATGGGAGCGGGGCATGTTCCAGGCAGAACTTCCTCCTTTTTGCTCCTCATAGTCCAGCGTGGTGAGAGCCTGTTTCAATCTGCCTGTGCGCAGCTGAACCCTGCTGCCCAGATTGTTTTCCAGTTCAATATCCTGCGAGATCTGCTCCGCTTTCCGCCGATATTTTTCTGCTTCTTCGAAATGCCCCTCATTTATCTTATTTTCGGCCATTAACCTGAGCATTTCCGCCTCACCCTGGCTGCTGTCCGCAAACTTTATCTTCTCCACCTTCTGAAGATATTCATCCGCCAGATTTGGCTGTACGGTATCCAGATAGACAAGGGCCAGCCTCTTGAGCACCTCCAGGCGAAAGCTATCATCACCTTCTTTCTCCTCCTCAGACCGTTCCCGGGACAGATGATCTTCTGCCCCCCTGTAAAGAGCCAGAGCCCCATTGAAATCATTTTTTAACCTGTATATATCACCCAGATGCAGAAAAAGACGGGGATTCTTATTGAATATCTCCTCAGGTATTTCATCCAGGAAACCCTGCAAAACCTCAATCTGACCGTTTTCCATAAAGCTGTCCACACTTTTAAGTATTTTCTCTGCTGCCCGTCCGTAAGCCTCTGCCTGCAGCAGATGGTGGATGACCCATCTGTTCTTTTCCATATCTCCCATAATATTGGCAGCCTGAATATGCATATCCTCCGGTTTGAACTTCTGCTCAGCTCTCTCCCGCAGAAAATCACGGAAGAGATGATGAAATCTATACTGATCGGAGCTGTATTTTTTTACGAAGAGGCTGTGTTCAGCCAGCCTTTCCATAAGTTCAACACCATCAAGCTCCTGTGGGGACAGACGCTGACAGACCTTCGTATTTATCTCCTGCAGGAAAGAGGTCTTAAAGAGAAATTCTTTTGCCGAAGTTTTGAGATCGGCCATAACCTCATCTGTCAGATATGCGAAGATGATCTCCAGCGAATCACCGGGGTCAGCGGCCAGTTCTCTCATTGCTTCATCTCTGCTGCAGTCCACATTCCTTCCCATTAAATCGACAGCCATGATCCAGCCTTCAGAAATGCTGTAGATTTTACTTACCTGTTCAGCGCCCGGTCTGCAGCCGTGGCGAAATTCAAGAAACTCCTTTATCTCATCCTCACTCAGGGAAAAATCATCACCATCGATTATATGAACTCTATTTTTAAGCTGCCAGTTGAGCAGATCGGGAAACTCGGGCTGAAATCTGCCCGATAGAATGATGTGGAACCGCGGCGGCAGATTGGATATGAGATAGTTGAGCAGATTTATCACTCTCTCGCCCTCGCTGAGCAGATGAACATCATCGAGTATCAGGTAATAATCTTCCTGTAAATTTTCCAGCAGTTCGTTTAGAAACAGATCCAGAGTCGACTGCAGTTTGCCGGTCTGTTCGCTCATATTCTGCAGATGATTATGTGCCTCATAGCTGAGATCCTCGCGATCATAACTGACAGCCGCCAGGAGATTGCGCAGAAAAACACCGGGATCTTCATCGAATTCATCCAGGCTGTACCAGGCAAAATTATCGCGGCCTGTAAAGTAACCTGCCAGCAGCGTTGTCTTGCCACAGCCAGGTCCGGCCGTGATCATGGTCAGCGGATAATCCCCGGACTCTGCCATTTTTTTCTCCAGTTCCTCGCCGATCCACACATCTTCCTGGAGCTGAGGAGGAATAAATCTGGTCTTCAAAATTGTGTCAGCCATAGGTTTCTCCCCTTTATTTGGCAGCTTTAAAAAATTGTCTTTCCAGTTTGATATATAACCAGCTGATGGTTATCATAAATAATGAAAAGCAGAAGAGCTGATACGACTTCTGGAACACGAGTGTTTCAATACCCGTCAGCTCTCACCGGGAGAACAGATCACTATATAGAGTGAATACGATGCCCGGGCAAAATACAGATCAGCCATCTCTGCCGCCATAATTGAGGCAAATTTTTCTTATTATCTCCGAACGGGTGGGATGAGCCAGGGGCATCTCAGCCAGTCTCTGCAGCTGAATTCCCTCCTGCACAGCTGCAGCCAGCAGACCGTGAACCTCCTCAAGCCCCTCACCGGCCAGATGAGCACCGGCCACAGTGCCCTCCACCTCATCGATTATGAGTTTGGCCAGCCCTTTCTCTTCGCCTGCCGCCAGGGCCCTGAGATTGTGAGCAAAGCTCAGACTCAGGACTTCAAATCTATTCTCACCTATTACATCGTCCTCTCTGAGACCAATACCGGTAACCCTGGGTGAGCAGAAGAATACATAAGGAATCTGGAGATAATCAACTTCAGTCTCCTCGCCCAGGATGGTGTCGGCTGCCGCCAGGCCCTCACTAATGGCAGCGCTGGCAGAGGACATACCCCCCACCACATCACCGGCCGCAAGTATGCCGGGCTGTGAGGTCTGCATCTTTCTGTCCCGTGAGATAAAGCCTTCTTCATTGAACTCTAGCTCCAGGCCTGCCCCCAGCTCCGGCAGCACAGGTTCCTGAGCTCCTGTCAGTATCAGAACTTCAGTCTCGATACGGCCTCCGTCCAGCTCCAGCAGGAGCTTTCTCTCCCTTTTTTCGAAGTCCTCAACTGTGGTTGAAGTCTCAATTTCGATACCACGCTCATCGTAGTTCTTTCTCATGAAATCCGCGATCTCGCTATCGGTATTGGGCAGAATTCTCTCTTTCTGCTCTATCATCGTTACACCGGCCCCCAGCCGGTCATAGAGGCTGGCAAACTCAGCTCCCTCTACATCTGCCCCCACTATGGCCACACTATCAACCTCCAGCCAGTCTCCGGCCATTATCTCCTCATAGGTGATTATGCGCTGTGACTCAGCCCGGGAAAAAGCCAGGGGAGAAACCGGCCTGCTGCCGGTGGCCAGAACGATATTCTCCACCTCAAGCTCAAAATCATTTTCTCCCGCAATCTCAATACTGTTGGCTGAGGGAATGCTGGCCTCACCCCGGAATATTTCTACACCTGCCTCTTCCAGGTCGGAGCGCCAGCTGGACTTTGCTCTCTTTTTCCTGCCGGCGATAAGATCCTGCAGATGTTGAGGAGCTTCAGCACCATATCTCTCCCCGGCCGAAATAAGCACTTTTGATATAAAATAACCTCTGTTGACAGCACTGCCGCCGGGGGCTGATTTTTCCACAAGGGCTGTCCTCACACCGGCGGCAGCCAGCTTTTCCGCACAGGCTCTGCCGGCGGGACCGCCACCAATTACAGCTGTATCAAAGCTATTCATCGGCAACACCTCCCATCTTCACGGAACAGGAGAGGACTTTTTCCGGGACCTGCTCAAAGAGGGGGGTGACGGATTCCCTCCTGTGGATGCGCGATATTATCTCGGCAAAGAGCGGGGCCACTGAAACCTCTTTGATCCGGCTGCTGCCCACAGCCGCCGGATTATGGACAGTATCGGTGCCGACCAGGGAATTCAAACAGCTGTCCTCGATCCTTTCAACACCCTCCTCGCTGAGCAGCAGGTGGGAGAGACCGGCATGGATTTCCTCCGCACCTCTCTTTCTCAGCTCTTTGGCAAGGTTTACAAGTGTGCCGCCGGAGATGGCAAAATCATCGAATATGATTACATCTTTGCCCTCAACCTCTCCGATTATCTCCAGCAGGCTGGCATCCTCTTTGTGACCACTGCGCTTTTTATCTCCGATGGCCACGGGCAGCTCCAGATACTCAGCATATCGCCTCACCTCTTTGGCAAAACCGGCATCGGGCGAAACCACCACCGTATTATCCAGGTCAAGAGTGTGTTTGAAATACTCACATAGAATGGGTCGGGCAAAGAGATGATCGACGGGCTTTTTGAAAAAACCCTGGATCTGGGCGCTGTGTAGATCCATTGTCACCACCCTGTCGGCCCCTGCCTGCTCTATGCTCTCAGCACAAACCCGTCCCCGGATAGATACACGTGGCTCATCTTTTTTATCACCCTGGGCATAGCCAAAATAGGGTATTACGGCCGTGACGGAATGGACGCTCGCTCTCTGAAAAGCATCGAGCCAGAAGAGTATCTCGGTGAACTCTTTGTTGGGATTTAAGCCTATTGGCTGGATCAGATAGACATCCTTATCCCTGACCGTCTCCTCGCATTTAACATAGATATTGCCTTCGGTGAAAGTTATGACCTCCGATTTTCCCATATCAACCTCGAGATAATCGCACATTCTCTCCGCAAATTTTCTGCCGCCGCTCCCGGGAAAGATCTTTATCTCGCTGAAAGGCAGCATATAATACCTCCTTTAAATTCCTGAGTTAATTCAAATAATGATTGCTCAATCAGATATCACAGGGTAAATAATCCATTCAACAGCCGACCATTGTCACTACAATTTCCCGCTCTTTTCTGGGGCCGTCAAACTCACAGAGAAAGATGTTCTGCCATGTGGAGAGATTGAGCTCGCCTTCTCGCAGGGGAATGGTCTCACCGGGGCCTACCAGGCCGGATTTGAGGTGGGAATCAGCATTGCCATCTATCCTGTCATGTTCCCATACTCCCCGGGGAATGAGATCCTGGAGCAGATCGATGACATCATTCTGAACGCTGTCATCCCAGCTCTCCTGGATCATTATACCGGCGGTGGCCCCCAGCACATAGACACTGCATATTCCTCTTTCGATTTCTCCCCGGGAAACAGCTTCTTTTACATCTCCGGTTATATCGTAGAGTTTTTCCCGGGCATCTGTTTCCACAGTTATTATTTCCTGCATAGATATCCCCTCTCTCCAGATTTTGAAATTTATTCAGGCCGTATCTTCAGAAGTTCAGGTTCTTCTTCAAATTTTCCTGTTTCCGGGATCGGCCTGTGCTGCAATTCCGAACAGTTTTCCAGCTGATCGTCATAATGGGGGCTGAAAGGATGGCCGCTGTTGCCGGGAGCCAGCACATCCCGGCCCGACATATTGTCGGTATTGACGGCAAAACGCCAGGGGGCCCCGTGCACGATCTGAAAGGGCTCGGAAAAATGGTAGGCCAGGTTGGGAGGGGTAACTCCGCTGCCTCCTGGTGAGATGGGGCCTCTGTCCAGAAACTTAGATAGCAGCTCAATCTCGCCCAGCCGATGGGACAGATTCAGCTCATGTCTATCACCCCACTCCCATTCTGAAGGCGGATAATTTTTCTCCTCTTTCAGCTCTTCGACAACCTGCTGAAAGGAAGCTCTGATGATGGCATCGCGCGCTTTCTCATTCCGTTTATCCTCATATATAAACCAGTCGGACTCACCGGAGATGAGAATCTCATCAATCACATTTACCAGGGCATTATAATCCAGCAGATGAGCATAGAGCCTATCACCCATCTCATCGCGAAAGGTGTTTTCAATTACCTGCAGATAGAGTGAATGGTAGAGCAGCGGTGCCGCCATTTCGGAGCCATCGACGGGCTCATCCTTCCATTTCTCCAGAATCTCCAGTGCGGCTTCTTTTTCCCCATCTAAAGCTTTTCCGGAGCGCAGTGCCGATAAAAATACCGGCAGCAGTTTTTCAGCCTGGAGATTGTATTTATCTCCCTGGATATCAAGTTGCTCCTCCAGGTCGGTGTTATCCATCTCCCGCAATCTCCTCTCGATCCTCTCAGCCCGATAGGGGGGAGTCCATTCATGTGTGATGTGATGGGGATAGTCCTCACCAATTACCTTATTATTGGCAGAGACCACATGACCCTCTTCAGGATTAAAAATAGAGGGCAGTTCCTCCGGAGGTATATAATCCTCCCATTCATAATCTTCATTCCAGCCGGGGGCAGGCAGAAGCCCTTCACCTTCAGACCTGATAGGTATTTTACCCCCCATCTGATAACCTATATTGCCCTCCTGGTCGGCATATATGAAATTGAGCGAAGGGTTGGCAAACTCGGAAGCCACCAGGGAAAAATCCTGCCAGTCTCCGACAGTCATTAACTCCAGCATTCTCTCCGGCTCAGCGGTGGCCCTGAAGCCGGTCCATTTCAAACTCAAAGCCCTGCCCCGATCCAGTCCCACCACCTCGGAGACAATGGGCCCGTGATGGGTTTTTCTAACCACCAGCTCCTCCGGCTCATCCCTTCCTTCAACAGGGATCTCTTTTTCCAGTATATCCAGGCTTCTCAGCTCGCCCTCATACCTGTAATGATCTTCTTTGCCCTCCGCCAATCTTATTTTAAAGAGATCCTTTACATCCGCCCCCACATTTGTCAACCCCCAGGATATATCCTGGTTGAACCCGGCAATAATACCGGGTATACCGGGCATTATTGCCCCATATACATCAATCTCATCTTCTACTTTTAAACTCTGCAGAAACCAGACCGGCGGAATCTCCAGCATTAGATGCATATCACTGGCCAGAAGAGCTTTATTTTCCTGCTCCGATCTTACAGCCCAGCTGTTGGAGCCGGGCATTTCATTTCCATAAATATCTATTCCTGCCGTACCGACATCGGCCAGATTCAATAGCTTTGCCGCTTCTTCCTCCTCAAATTCCGGATGATCTCCTTGCTCAATAACTTCTTTTCCCTCATCCGGATAGCGGGGAAAGAGCTCCTGAGCCTTAACCTCCCCCACATCTGCTTTCAGAGCGCTCAAAAACAGCTCGGTCTCCATGTTGCCGGCCATAATCCAGGAGAGATACCGGTGCAGAAGCAGTGAATGTTCGGGCTTCCATTCCCCTGGCTCATGGCCTGTCAGGGCGAACTGGGGCGGCAGATTATCCTGTTTATCCAGATACAAATTGACACCCCGAGCATGAGCCTCAAGCTTCCTCCGGGCTTCAGAACCCAGCTCCTGCCAGCTTCTGAGGGCCGCCCTCTCAAAACCAACTGTGAGATGAAATCTGTCGGAGAAAAGGGCGTCTTCACCCATCACCTGAGAGAGCCTGCCCTGCAGTGTGCGGCGCAGCATATCCATCTGCCAGATACGATCCTAGGCCTGTACATAACCCTGAGCATGGAATAGATCCTGTCTGTTTTCAGCCTCAATATGGGGTATGCCGTGCTCATCACGGTAAATTTTAACCTCTTCTTCCACTCCACCCTCTAGCTGGCCTTCATGTTGCGGCAGGCCCCGGCGGGTAAAATAAAAGTAGAATATTATAGCGGCAGAGATCACTGCCAGCAGCAGCAAAGATAAAACAATTTTTTTGCGGCCATATCTCATCCCAATCTCACTCCCGCCAAAAACTTAATCTGCAGCTGCTTAGAACTCTCCTCTGACAATTTATCACCTCACAAATTATATATTCTATTCTCATTGCTGATTTTCCTTCAGCCGGATAAGTATGCTCGCCGATAGAAGCCGATAGAAAAAGCGCCAGCATTGACGCTGACGCTTTTAAGGTCGTTATTAATTTTTGCTATAAACCCAATAGTTCCCTGATCGAATTTACCTCGAACAGGAGCACATCTCCCGGATCACCCCAGTCTGACATCTTATACTCCTGATCACCCAGCTCAATGAACTGCTCTTCAAATCTGCGGCTTAAGCGAAAGGAGAGTGAGCTGTATCTATCATCGAGACCGGATCTTACAAATACATTATTCTCCCTCTCAAAGTCTCCCCTGTCCAGGGGGAGTCCCGCCCCCTGGGAGGTAAAGCTGGTTCTGTAAAGTGTAAAACCCCCCCGGGAGATCCGGAAATATTCCCTTACAGGCCCCTGTTCCACGGAATGTGTGTACTGATAGATAACTTCCCTGTTCTCTCTTAAGATGGGGGTGTAATAGACTATTTCATCATCTGTCCTTACTGTCAGGAATGAGATCTGGGATGTTATTAACAGACCTATGATAAAAACCGCAATTATTACACCAGTTATCACTTTTCTGCTCATGCATAAATCCCCCACCCTTCATATTAGAAGATCAATTGCCTCATTTTACTCAGAGCCAAACAACCTGGGTATCAGAGGCATCTCGGTTCTGCGTCTCTGCAGAACATAAATGACTGCCAGCCCGGCAAGTCCGATGAGATCAAACATGAGTCCCGGTGCAACTACCGTTAGGCCGAAAACAAACAGGCCAATTCTCTCCGGCCAGGTGGTCTTGGCGAAGAAGTAATTCTGCACTCCACCACACCAGGCAAACATACCTATCAGAGCTGTAGCTGCCGCCCAGACCACCACGGGAATTGTGGCATCTATCATCAGCAGCACCGGGTTATAGACGAAGATAAAGGGCAGCATGAAAGCCGCCAGTGAGAACTTAAAACCCTGTACTCCGGTATCAAAGGGATCCCCACCTGCTATACCTGCTCCGGCATAAGCGGCCAGTGCTACAGGAGGTGTGACATCTGCCACAACACCGAAGTAGAGAATGAAGAGGTGTGCTGCAATGAGAGGGACTCCCAGCTGTACCAGAGCCGGTGCCACCAGAGTTGCCAGCATAACATATTTGGCGGTAGTCGGTATGCCCATCCCCAGCAGTATGGAAGCAATTACAGTGAGAATAAGTGTGATGAATAGATTTCCACCACCTACAGCCACGAGCAGACTGCTCATCCTCATGCCCAGACCGGTAAGTGAAACAACACCTATAATTATACCGGCACAGGCACAGGCCATGGCCACGGTGACCATTTTATAAGCTCCATCGGCAAAAGCTTCACCGAGTTCTTTCCAGAAAGCTTTGTTTACTTCTGTAAGGGAAAACAGCCCACCCCTGCTCTCCCGGGTGGGATCTATCGGCAGATCTTCTTCTTTAATATTCGAATCAGGTGTCCAATTTTTGCGCCGACACCAGTAGTAAAGAAAGAACTTAACGATCAGGCTGATTACTATAGCCGCCCAGATACTGTCATAAGCCGCCCGGAAAGGCGTGGCCCTGACAATAACCAGCAGCCAGACCAGTATAATTACGGGAATGAGAAAATAAACACCTCTTATCACTGTGGGCAGCAGCGGATCTTTTTCTTCCCGGGAAATACCTTTTATCCCGTGTTTAATTGCCTCCAGATGGACCATGCCAAAAATAGCTACATAGGCCAGTATGGCGGGAAGAAAGGCCGCAGAAATAATGTAAACATAAGAATATCCGGTGAATTCGATCATTATGAAAGCAGCAGCTCCCATTATCGGCGGCAGAAACTGACCGTTGGTAGAAGCAGCAGCTTCCACACCCCCGGCAACTTCACTTCTAAAGCCCATTCTTTTCATCAGTGGTATGGTGAATGAACCGGTGGTAACCGTGTTGGCTATAGAACTGCCCGATATCATTCCCATCAATCCACTGGTGACTACAGCAGCTTTGGCCGGGCCTCCGCGCTGATGGCCAAGGGCTGCATAAACTGTTTTTATGAGATAGTTACCTATACCGCTCTGTTCAAGCACAGCCCCGAACAGCACGAATAAATACACGAAAGTTGCCGAGACCCCGATAGGTATTCCGAAAATCCCCTCGGTTGTTAAATACTGATGTCCGATCAATCTGGTCAGAGAATAGCCTCTATGGGCCAGAGGCCCTGGCATATATGGCCCCAAAAAGGCATAGGCCAGAAATACAACTGCTATAAGGGGAAGAGCCAGGTTAACCGTTCGTCTGGTGGCTTCCAGCACGAGCACAATGGCCAGAGCGCCGAAAATCAGATCCTCAGTGATAGGTCTGCCCGCCCTCCGCACAATTTCTCCGTGGTTGAAGTAAATGTAGAGCATACTGGCGACCGCCAGAACGGCCAGTATTATATCATACCAGGGAACTCCCTCGCTATCTCTTTGACCGGAAGTTAAAGGATACATTATAAAAGCCAGAAAAAGCAGGAAGGCCAGATGTATGGATCTCTGTTCAAAGGTAAGCAGGATGCCGAAACCCGCCGTATAAAAATGGAAGGCCGAGGCCAGTATCCCTATTGCCATAACAATAATTACCCATTTACCCTTCAGCTTTCTATCTCTACTTATTTTTTCTTCAATCTCTTCATCTATCTCGACTTCTCCCTCATGTCCAGCTCCAGCCTGAATTCCCTTATTCTCCATTTCTTCTTGATTATTATCCTCGCTCATGACTTACCTCCTGTTTCCACTGTTTTATTATATTTAATATTTATTAATAAGTTACTCATGGTATCAAAATGCTCAAAATTATTGCGATTTTGTGGGATTTTGCTCAAGCTAATAGAAAAGCAGGAGCCGGATCAAATCCGGCTCCTGTATACACT